>Ga0268299_1000280_pt1 | contig 183587 bp, 146 predicted proteins | sample NOBtaG_FD_193484 | JGI IMG/M metagenome (GOLD analysis project Ga0268299, IMG submission 193484) | Activated sludge microbial communities from bioreactor in Nijmegen, Gelderland, Netherland - NOB reactor | ecosystem: Engineered > Bioreactor > Aerobic > Activated sludge | place: Netherlands... | reverse complement strand
AGTGCCGGGTGCCGAGTGCCGGGTGCCGAGTGCCGAGTGCCGAGTGCCGAGTGCGGCGGCGAAGGCGGAGCCTGCCGCGCCGAAGCCGCCAGGAGGTTCAGGGCGGCGAAGGCGGGTGTGGTTCCATTGACACAGTCCGGCCAGACGAGCCTGTGGCCGGGTTTACACAGTTGCCCGCGTCCCGGGCTTGGTGGATGAGTCGCAAGTGATTTATCTACAAATAATTACGACCATTTTCGAGGGCTGGATCGGGTGGGCATCGCGTTTGCTTCCTTGATGGGCCGGTAGACAAGAGTCAGATTCGCATGGACGTTCAACAGACCCTCAAGCGTCAAATCTCGTGCGCCGGGATTGGCCTGCACTCCGGCCAGAAGGTCACGCTGACGCTCAAGCCCGCGCCGGCAGATACCGGCATCCGCTTCCGCCGCACCGACCTGGGCATCGAGATTCCCGCCTCCGTCGACAACGTATCGGCCGTGCAGTACGCGACGGTCCTCGGCTGCGATGGCGCCACCGTGGAGACGGTGGAGCATCTGCTGGCCGCGCTCGTGGCCTCCGGCATCGACAACGTCGTCGTGGAGCTCAGCCAGCGCGAAGTGCCGATCATGGACGGCAGCAGCGCGCCGTTCCTCTTCCTGCTGCAGGAAGCCGGCGTCAAGCGGCTCGGCGCCCCGCGGAAGTACCTCAAGGTGCTCAAGCCGCTGCAGATCGCCAGCGGCGACAAGCGCATCGCGGTGTATCCGTCGGACCACTTCAAGGTGAGCTACACCATCAGCTTCGACCACCCGCTGCTGCGCCACCAGACGCGCACCGAGCGGATCACCGAGCAGAGCTTCAGCGACCACATCGCCTCGGCGCGCACTTTCGGCTTCCTGAAGGAAGTGGAGTGGCTGCGCCAGCAGGGCCTGGCCCTCGGCGGGTCGCTCGAGAACGCCATCGTCATCGGCGACACGGGTGCGCTCAATGCCCTGCGCTTCGAGGACGAGTTCGTGCGCCACAAGATCCTGGATGTGGTCGGCGACCTGGCCCTCGTGGGCTATCCGGTGCTGGGCCACGTGGTGGCGCACCGCGCCGGTCACGCCCTGCACACGGAGCTTGGCCGCGCCATCCTGGCGGACCGCGAGGCCTGGTGCCTCGTCGAGGCGCCGGCGCTCGCTCCCGAAGAGTCGTACCTCGGCGCGCCCGCACCGGTGCGCGCCCACTAACCTCCCTCCCATTCGCACCTCCAACGCTGGGCCGCGGCAACGCGGCCCTTTTTTTTTTGTTAGGAGGCAGGAGGCAGGAGACAGGAGATAGGAAACAGGAAACAGGAAACAGGAAGCAGGAAACAGGAAGCAGGAAGTCAGGAACCCTGGCCAAGACCCCAGGCCCCCAAGACCTCGGTGTATCCTCTCCCGATGCAACGATCTGTCCTGCTTTCCGCCCTGGCCCTGGCGGCCGCCACTGTCCTCTCCGCACAGGAGGCGCCGGATGCGGCGCTGGTGGCGAAGGCGCGTGCGATTCACGACCGCGTGATCACGCTCGACACCCACGACGACATCAACCCGCGCGACTTCACGAAGGAGCGCAACTACACCCAGCGCCTGGAGAACCAGGTGAACCTGCCCAAGATGAAGGAGGGCGGCCTCGACGCGGCGTTCTTCATCGTCTATGTGGGTCAGGGGTCCCTGACGCCGGAGGGCTACGACCGCGCCTACACGCAGGCCATCGAGAAGTTCGACGCCATCCACCGGCTGACGAAGGAGATCGCCCCCGATCAGATCGAGCTGGCGCTGACCGCCGCCGACGTGCGCCGCATCGCGGCCAGCGGCAAGAAGGTGGCGCTGATCGGTGTCGAGAACGCGTACCCCATCGGTACGGACCTCTCCCGTGTGAAGGAGTTCTACGACCGCGGCGGGCGCTACATGTCGCTGGCGCACAACGGGCACAGCCAGTTCGCGGACTCCAACACGGGTGAGCGCGACGGCAAGTGGATGCACAACGGCCTCAACGAACTGGGCCGGCAGGTGATCATGGAGATGAACAAGTGGGGGATCATGGTGGACGTCTCCCACCCGTCGAAGCAGTCGAACCTGCAGGCCATCGCCATGTCGCGCGCGCCGGTCATCGCCTCGCACTCCGCCGCCCGCGCCATCGCGGACCACAGCCGCAACATGGACGACGAGCAGCTGCTGGCGCTGAAGAAGAACGGCGGCGTCATCCAGACGGTGGCCTTCGACAGCTACGTCAAGATCAAGCCGCCGGACTCACCTGAGCGCGCGGCCGCCATCGCGAAGCTGCGCCTGGAGATGGGCCTGCAGGGCGGGCCGCAGGGCCAGGCCGACGCCACGCGCAACGAGTTCCGCCGCCGGATGGCGGAGATCGACACGCAGTTCCCGCCGCCGCCGATGGCCACGGTGAGCGACTTCGTGGACCACATCGACTACCTGGTGAAGAAGATCGGCATCGACCACGTGGGCATCTCGTCGGACTTCGACGGCGGGGGCGGCGTGAAGGGCTGGAACGGCGCCGAGGAGACCTTCAACGTGACGCTGGAACTGGTGCGCCGCGGCTACACCGAGGAGCAGATCGGCAAGATCTGGAGCGGCAACCTGTTGCGCGTGATGGACGAGGTGCAGAAAGCGGCCCGGGAGATTCAGGCCGGGCGCCGGTAGCGGCCGGCCTGCCGCGCCGGAGCCTGGCGAAGGCGGGCGGCTTGCGGCTTCGGGCCTGAGGCCTGAAGCCTGGAGCCTGCTACACTTGCCCGCCATGAGACGGATCGTGCCTGCCGCCTTCCTCCTCCTGTGTGCCACCAGCGTGGCCGCCCAGCAGCCGCCCGCGCAGCCGCCGGTCAAGGGGGCGATGCCCAACCTCGGGCGGCCCACCAAGGCCACCGACGAGGTGCCCCCGCTCGACTTCCAGGGCTACTTCTCCGGGGCCTGGGACTTCGAGTGGACCGTGCCGGAAAGCGCGCTCGGCCCGGCGGGGCCGGTCAGCGGCACGACGGTCTACACGTCGCTCGGCAACGGGGTCTACGAGGCGGCGTCGACGGGGGAGGGGCCGAACGGGCCGTTCACGATCACCGAGCGCTTCGAGTACCAGCAGGACAAGAAGTTGATCACGCGCCAGGTGAAGGACAGCCGCGGGTGGAGCTACACCTCCACGGCGACGGTCGCGGGTGACCTTGGCGGCATCTACTACCTGCTCTACGAGAGCGAGCCCTTCACGGCGGGCGGGAAGACCGTGCGGCTGAAGGAGAACGTGCGGCTCCTGTCGCCGTTCAACTACCGCGTGGCCATCACCGTGGCCGAGGGCGGCGGCGAGTTCAGCAACTACGGCAACCCGTGGTGGCGGAAGCAGGTGAAGTAGGACCGCGGTTCATGCCCACAGGCTGACGCCAGCGCGCCTGGCGGCGGTGCGCAGCGGGCCGTCCTTGCATCCCAGCGCGAGCCTCCGCCGCGCCGCCAACTCCAGGTACGCGGCGTCGTAGACCGACAGCTGGTGTGCGGCGGCAAGCTCGGACAGCCGCGAGAACGCGAGCTCCGACATCTCGTGGTCGACGCGCACGCGAAGCCCACGGAGCCATCCGAGGGCGGCCTGCCGTTCGTCCTCGACGAGCTTTCGCCGGCGAACCAGGACGACGAGCGCGTTGGCCACTTCCACTGACCACAGCGCGGGCACCTCGAGCGTGGCGCCGTTGGCGATGGCGTCCAGCATCGCGGCCGTCTGAGTCGTCGCTTGCGCGGGGTGCACCCACCCGACGGCCACCGACGCGTCCGCGACGAACGCCCGGGTCATGGTCGTCCTTCGTCGATGGCCGCGCGCACTTCCCGATCGGTGAGCCTGGCCTTCGACCGTCGGCGAATCCGCTGCTGGAGGTCGCGCAGGCCTTCGACGCTGCGACGCACGTCGTCGTGTCGCCTGACGCCCTCCGGCACCAGGCGTGCCACGGGCTTGTCGTGGCGTGTGATTACGACCTCCTCGCCCTTCGAGACACGCTCGAGCAGCTCTCCGAACCGCGTCTTTGCCTCGAATGCGGTCACAGTCGCCATCGGGCCCTCCGTAATCGACCAGTCATTGACTAATCTAGCATGGCAGGTTGACCGTCGCCGAGGTTGCACAGAATATTCGCCCGGCCGGACGAAGTGTGCCGTCGTGTCTTGACCGGCGCCTCCCCCCGACGTTACGCTCCCGGTTCAGTTGGTCGCTCCTTCGCGATGATCCCCAAACCGCATGGCTCGCCGGCGGCGCCGCGCATAGCGTGGTGCAAACCATGAGGAACAGAGTGTGCAATGGCGCCCTGATTGGGATGGTTCTGCAACACGCGGCAATACTGTGCCTGACAGCGTGCAGCCGTGTTCCTTCAGTGCAGCCAGGGTGGGATCGTGAAGACGTCGAGAAAAGGCTTGGCGCGCCGACACGTGTTCTCAGCAGTGAGTCGGACTGGCAGTTCTTCTTGCCCCACAGTCCGTGCAAGAACCTCGATACCAAGCTCGTCTTCAGGTACGAACGATGGTTTCGGTCGGACGTCCTGGTCTCGTTCAATGCCACAAACACGGTGAACTGTGCATGGTCCGTCGACGTAGTTGAAGTGACTCAATAGGGGCTGTCCCGTGAGGTGATGGCGATGCAACGTCGAATTGCGACTGTATTACTCCTGGGAAGCGGTGTGACTGGATGTTTCACGAGCGGGGCGCAAACGAGCCTATCAACAGTACCGCAGTTCCTGTACGTGCCCAGCAATGCGGCTAAGTGGATGGGCGACGAACTCCGTGCGTTTCACGTTGAATGAGCCGTTTCCGGCGGAGACGTTTGTCGCCGCGATCCGCCAGCGCGTCGACCGGCTCCCATTGCCGTCGATCAGCCGGAACTGGCTGTCCTAGGTGAACTGCCTGGCCTCGGTCGTCATCGCTCGGCAGCCGAGCGTGCGCGACCGAGGCGGACCTGCGGGCAACCTGGCATTGCGAAGCCGTGCACAAGATGGCAGACTCAGTGCCGTCGAAGGAGACACGACCATGCGTCGACTGGGGTTGCTGACAATCGTACTGGTGACGACCGCGTCCCTCGCCACACAGGCGCAGGGTGACGGCGGCTACCGCCTCGTGCCGAACTGGCCGACGCTGCCGGCCGGCATGTACTTCGGCCTGAAGGACGCGCCTCCGCCGCCGGCCGAGCGCGAGGCCCAGGCCGCGGCACGACGCGCCATGGGCGGCCAGCGCGCCGCGCAGACCGGCACGGGTGGCCCCACGAACCAGCCAGGCATCTCCGGCGTCGCCATCGGCAAGGACGACCTGATCTACGTCTTCAACCGTGGACCGAAGCCGGTGATGGTGTTCAACCCCGCCGGCCAGATGGTGATGGCGGGCGCCGACCAGGAGATCAACGGCAAGACCATCAACCCGTCGTGGCAGCACTCCGGCGCCGTGGACTGGGACGGCAACGTCTACATCATCGAGCGCGACGCCCACCGCATCGTCAAGCTCAGCCCGAAGATGGACAGATTCCTGCTCCAGATCGGGACCACCGGCGTCAAGGGCACCGACGCGACGCACCTGGACCTGCCCTCTGGCATCGCCGTCCTCAAGAACGGCAACATCGTCGTCACCGACGGCTACGGCAACAACCGCGTGCTGCTCTACGACAAGACCGGGAAGCTGCTGAAGCAGAACGCGAAGGGCGCCGGGGGCTTCGACGACAAGGGCACCGGTCCCGGTGAGTGGCACCTGCCGCACAAGCTGGCGGTGGACGCGCAGGAGAACCTCTACATCATCGACCGCGAGAACAAGCGCGTGCAGGTGTTCGACAAGAACCTCACCTACCTCCGCGAGATCAAGGTCGAGGGCTGGAACCCGTGGGACATCGGCATCTCGCGCAAGGGCGACGATGGGTTCGCGTACATCGCGGATCACGCGGGCGAGCGGGTGCACAAGATCCAGACCGCCGACGCGAAGGTCCTCGCGACGTGGGGCTCCCAGGGCCTCGGGCCCGGCCAGTTCGACTGGGTGCACGGCATCGTCGTGGACTCGCAGGGCGCCGTGTACGCGGCGGACACCTACGGGCAGCGGCTGCAGAAGTTCGTGCCCTCGAGCGGCTCACGATAGCCGACACCGCCCGAAGGTCCGGACGGCGGTCGCCGGCGTTACGGCCGCCAGCTGTTGCACACCTCGATGACCTGCCGGACCTCGGCTGAGGTCATGTACGGGTGGATGGGAAGCGAGATCTCCGACCGGCAGAACGCCGCGGCCCGCGGCGTGTCGCCGCGCCAGGCGACCTGACCGAGCGCCTCCTGCTCGTTCTGCGGCAGCGGGTAGTGCTCGGCCACGCCGATGCCCCGATCGCGGAGGAACGCGAGCGCGTCCGCCTTGTGCTCGGGCAGCACCTGCACCGGGAAGAGGTGGCACGAGGAGCTCGACCCCGGCGGCCCTGGCACGACGCGGAGATGCAGGCTTCCAATCTCCCGACGATAGGTGTCGGCGACGTGCCTCCGCGCGTCGACCCATCCCCGCAGCCGCGGCAGGTGTGCACGGCGCATGATCGCCGCGTGCAGCTCGTCCAGGCGGCTGTTGTACCCGAGGGTCGTGTGGCGGTACTTGCGGGCCTGCCCGTAGTCCCGCAGCACGCGCAGGCTGTCGGCCACTTCCCGGCTCCGTGTCAGGACGGCTCCACCGTCACCAAGGGCGCCGAGGTTTTTCGTCGGGTAGAAGCTGGTCGCCGCCGCATCGCCGATGGTCCCCGTCGCCAGGCCCCGTGACGAGGCGCCGATCGATTGTGCACAGTCTTCGACTACCGTGAGCGAGAACCGTGCCTTGAGCTCGCGCAGGTCCTCCAGATCCAGGGCCTGGCCGAAGAGGTGGACCGGCACGAAGTACCGAATCGAGCCGTCGTCCTCCAGGATGCGCCGGCACGCGTCCAGGTCGACGAGGCCCGTGTCGTCGCAGTCCGCGAACACGGGCACGGCATCGAGCCGCACGATCGCCAGCACGGTGGCAAACGCGGAGATCGGGCTGGTGAGGACGCGGTCCCCGGCCTTGCAGCCGAGCGCCCGCAGTGACAACTCCAGTGCATCCAGGCCGCTCGCGACGCCGACGACGTGGTCGAGCCCCCAGAACTCGCCAAGCTCGCTTTCGAAGGCCTCGACCTCGCGGCCGAGGACGTACCAGCCGCTCTCGCCCACGGCCCGGACGGCATCGAGGACGTCGCCGGAGGTCTCCGACCACTGCCGGTGGAAGTCGTTCGCCGGCACCATCACGGGCGGGCTGCACCAGTCGCCAAGGGAATGGGGGAGATCGTAACACCGGCGTGGAAACACCAGCAAGGCGCGGCCGGCTTCGACGTCATCGGCACACCGGCGGCGAGGCCGGTCAGCCGTACAGCTGCACCAGCTTCAGCTTCTCCATGCGCGCGAAGTCCCTGTCGAGCGACCAGACCAGGGCGTTCCGTTCGGAGGCCAGCGCGGCGATGAGCAGATCGCCAACGCCGAAACGCTGACCCTTGTCGGCGGAGGAGACGACCCACCGCTCGACAAGGGCCCACGTCTCCTCGGTGGGGTGCGCCACCGCCAGCGCCGCCAGCCGCGCCCTGAGCGCCGTCCGATCCTTCAGCGCGGTGCCGGAGAGCAGCTCGACCCTGACCGGCAGGGGCAGGATGACGGCCTCCGCGTCAATCAGCTGCGCCAGGAGCGGTGCCTCCGGGGCGGAGGCGGACCGGAGCACCGCCACCCAGACCGAGGTGTCCACGACGACCACGATCGCCTCGTCTCAGGCTTCCACGGGCCTGCGCCTCGAGTGGGCGATGTCGATGTCGATGCTCACCCGGCCGAACATCCCCTTCAACTCCTCCAGTCGTTTTCGGCGGACCACTTCCCGCAACGCGTGGACGACCGTATCGGTCTTCGACGCGAATCCCATGGCCTCGCGGGCTTCGTCGATCAAGCCATCCGGCAAATCCAAGGTGGTGCGCATATCGTAAAGCCTATTTGATATGCATTCGAAAAGTCAATTCGAGCATATGATCACCCGCCGATCAGTCGCATCGCCGTCCAGTAGATTCCCACCAGCGCGATGGCGACCGAGAGGGGGATCGCCACGCGCCGCCGGTACCAGGCGCGGCGCAGGGAGGGCCAGAGCATCACCGCCGCGCCCGCGATCACCGACAGCTGCCCCAGTTCCACGCCCACGTTGAAGGACACGAGCGCGGTGAGGAACTCGCCGCGCGGGAGCCCCAGCTCGCGCAGGACGCCGGCAAACCCCAGGCCGTGCAGCAGGCCGAAGAGGAATACCACCAGCACGCGCCACGGGCGCAGTTCGCGCGTGATCAGGTTCTCGATGGCGACATACGCGATCGAGAGCGCGATGAGCGGCTCCACGATGGCCGGCGGCAGCGCCACCACGCCGTAGATCGAGAGCCCCAGCGTGATCGAATGCGCGACCGTGAACGCCGTCACCTGCCACAGCACCGGCTTGAGCGCCGTGCTCAGCAGGAACAGCCCGATCACGAACAGGATGTGGTCCAGCCCCTTCGGCAGGATGTGCGTGTAGCCGAGGCCGACGTATTGCGTGACGATCTCCCAGCGGGTCGGCGGGATGAACTGCCCGGTCAGGTCGATGGGGCGGCTCCACACCGTGCCGCCGATCCACTCCGTGTACAGCTGGCCGTCGGCGCGCGCGATCGCCAGCGGATACGGGTCCGCGACGATGCCGTAGAACCAGCGGAGGAGGCGCGCATCCGGGGCGACGCGGCCCTGCATCCGGTACCGCCCCGGCGTCGGCGTGCCGTCGGGCTGCGTGGGAGTGGGCGGCGGCTCGTACGCCACGGTCGCGGGGCGGATCTCGCGTCCGTCCACGAACAGGACGATGCGGTCGCGCATGACGGGGGCGAGGGCGGCGAGGCGCAGGTCGCGCACGGCGGCGTCGAGCCGATCGGACACGGCCCGTGCCGGGATCTCCGGGTAGTCCTCGAGGAACGGCTCCAGCCGCAGGAGCAGCCACTCCGGATCGTTGGCGATGTCGAGCGTGAACGACCCGTCGGCCAGGAAGGCCAGGGACACCCGGGTGCGTTCCAGATCGTGCGCGAACGGCCGCGCCCCGGCGAGTACGAGGCCGCAGCCCAGGAGCCACGCGCACATCGTCCGGGCCGACACGCCCGGTATCATAATCGGCTACCATTGAGCGGTTTGCCCGGGGGTGGCCCCGGACGGTCACTCAGCAGCCAGGAGCTCAACGATGCGCGCACTTGCACTGCTCGCCGGCGGCGTCTTCCTCGCGTTCGGCACGGCTTCCACGGCGACCGGCCCCGTGTCGGCGCAGGGCGCGGCACCCGCGTCCGCCGCGCCGACGTTCGCCAAGGACGTCGCGCCCATCGTCTACGGCAAGTGCGCGAGCTGCCACCGCGAGGGCGAGGTGGCGCCGATGTCCCTCATCACCTACGAGCAGGTGCGCCCCTGGGCGCGCGCCATCAAGAGCAAGGTGATCTCCCGAGAGATGCCGCCGTGGGGCGCGGACCCGAAGGAGTCCCTGCCCATGCGCAACGACATCAGCCTGTCGGAGGCGCAGATCCAGACGCTGGTGGCATGGGTGGACGCCGGTGCGCCGCGTGGCAACCCCGCGGACCTGCCGCCCGCGCCGACCTTCGCCACGGGCTGGACCTACGGCCAGGAGCCCGACGTCATCCTCGAGATGCCCGTCGAGTTCGAGATCCCCGCCGAGGGCGAGCTGGGCGTGCAGATGTTCTACTCGAAGGTGCCGTGGACCGAGGACCGCTTCGCGGAGGTCGTCGAGCTGCGACCCGGCAACGCCAAGGTGGTGCACCACGCCGGCATCTTCTTCGTGGACATCCCCGAGGGCGCGCAGCTGGTCAACGGCCGCATCGTCGGGCCCGACGGCCAGGTGATCGGCGACCGCGGCTCGGCGGGGCTGCCCAGCACCGAGGGCGGGTTGCCGGGCTCGAGCAAGCTGCTCTCCTGGGTGCCTGGGCGGGGCCTGGATCGGCACCGCGCGAACGTGGGCAAGCGCATCCCCGCGGGCAAGTACATCAATTGGCAGATGCACTACAACCCGACCGGCAAGGTGGAAAAGGATCGGTCGCGTCTGGGCATCTGGTTCAACAAGGTCCCGGTGACGCACGAGGTGCTCATCCGGCAGGCGGGCGATCCGCTGGCGACCACGAAGGGCGGGCTGTCGCTGTACCGGGCGGAAGGCAAGGAAGTGATCTACCAGGCCGATCCCAGCAGCACGCGCCGCTCGCGGACCACGCCCAACATCCCGCCGTACGTCGAGAACTGGAGCCTGACCGGCATCACGGCGGTCACCGAGGACATCACGCTCTACGCGATGTCCCCGCACATGCATCTGCGCGGGAAGAGCCTGAAGTGGGTGGTCACCTACCCGGACGGCCGCGACCAGACGATCCTGAGCGTACCGAAGTTCGACTTCAACTGGCAGTTCAACTACGAGCTGGCCGAGCCGCTGAAGATCCCGGCGGGCAGCAAGATCACCGGCATCGGTTTCTACGACAACTCGCCGAAGAACAAGTGGAACCCGGCCCCGCACCTCGAGGTGTACTGGTCGGAGCAGAGCTGGGACGAGATGTACCAGCCGTTCACCGAGTATTCCGTGGACAGCCAGGACCTGACGAAGAAGACGACCTCCACGTCCACCTCGTCGCAGGTGAGGCAGCGGCAGTAGCGTGAAGGGCAGTGCCGGCTGGGGACTGACCGCGCTGCGGCTCTGCCTCGGCGTGTTCTTCCTGCTGATGGGCATCGGCAAGCTGGGGTGGTTCGCCAGCAGCGACGCGCTGCGCGGCCAGCTGTCGGGGTGGGCGGAATCCGCGCCGGCGATCAGCCGCGCGTACCTGCAGACGGTGGCGATCCCGGGTGTCGAGGTCTTTGCGCGCCTGGTGCCGCTCGGCGAGATCGCCACGGGCGTCGCGTTCCTGCTGGGCGCCTACACGCGCCTGGCCGCGACGCTGGGGCTGCTGATGATCCTGAACTTCCACTTCGCCAGCGGCATCATCTTCACCTACGGCTACCTGACCAACGGGTATGGCCTGCCCGTGATCGGCGGCCTGCTGGCGCTGGCGCTGGGCGGGGCGTCGCTGCCGCTCAGCGTGAAGCGATAGCTGGCCGCAACAGACGACATCACGCGTGCATCTGGAAGGTGCCACACTCCGCCTCGTGTGTGCCGGGATGCTGCTTGCCGGCGTCGCCGCCACCGCGAGCGCCGGACAGGTTGCGTCCGGGACGCTGACGAGCGGTGGCCCCGGCCAGTCCCCCCCGACGGCCGCCGAGCGCAAGCGCGCCGTCGCCACGCGCGTCGAGAACGAAAGCATCCGCGTGGACGGCCGCCTCGACGAGGCGGTCTGGGTGCGCGGGCCGGCCGTCACCGACTTCGTCCAGAAGGAGCCCGAGCAGGGCGCCGCGCCCACCGACGCGATGGAGGTGCGCTTCGCTTACGACGGCAGCGCCTTCTACGTCGGCGCGCGGATGTGGGCGCGGAACGCCCGCGACATCCAGGCGCCGCTCGGGCGCCGGGACGTGTCCGATCAGGCCGAGCACATCCTGATTGCGCTCGACACCTTCCTGGACCGGCGCACCTCCATCGTCCTCGGCGTGACGGCCTCGGGCGTGCGCCTGGATCGGTACCATGGCACCGACAACGAGGACAGCTCCGACAGCGGCTACGACCTGGTCTGGGTGGCCCGGACGTCGATCGACGGGGAGGGCTGGTCCGCGGAGCTGTGGATTCCCTTCACGCAGCTGCGGTTCAACCCGGAGGACGACCTCACCTGGGGGCTCAACGTCCAGCGCTTCCGGCCCACCATCAACGAGGAGGACACGTGGGTGCTGATCCCGCGGACGGTGCGGGCCTGGGCGTCGCGGTTCGGCGACCTGCACGGCGTGTCGGATGTCGCGCCGGCCCGGCGCATCGAACTGCTCCCGTACATCGCCGAGGCCTCCACGCTCTACGGCCGGTCGGCGGGGAACAACCCGTTCCTGCAAGGCACCAACCTGGCCACGCGCGTCGGCGCGGACGCGAAGATCGGCCTCGGCCCCAACCTGACGCTCGACGTGACCGTGAACCCGGACTTCGGCCAGGTGGAAGCGGACCCCGCGGAGGTGAACCTCACGGCGTTCGAGACGCGCTTCAGCGAGCGGCGGCCGTTCTTCATCGAGGGCGCGTCGCTCTTCAACATCGGGCACCCGAACTTCTACTACTCCCGCCGGATCGGGGCGCGCGCGATCGGGCCGGCCCAGGACGACTTCGTGGACTACCCGTCCTCCACCACCATCCTGGGCGCCACGAAGCTGACCGGGCGGCTGCCGTCGAAGACCTCACTGGGGTTCCTGGCCGCGGCCACGTCCGAGGAGACCGCGGAGGTGGCCAACGCGGAGCTCGGCACCGCACGCGCCATCCGCGTGGCGCCGCGCGCGTACTACGGGCTGGCCCGCGTCCTTCAGGAGTTCGGGGCGAACGCCTCCACAGCCGGCCTGTTCGCCAGCTGGGTGCACCGGGACTTCGCGCACGACGACCCGCTGGCCGCGCTCTACTCGCGCAACGCGATCGCGGTGGCGGGGAACACGCTGCTGCGCTTCAGGGGTGGCCAGTACGAGTTCCGCGCGGCAGGGGGCGGCTCGCTCGTCAACGGCAGCGAGGCCGCCATGACGCGCATCCAGCGATCGAGCGCGCACTTCGCCCAGCGGCCCGACCGCGACTACGCCCCGCTGGACACCACGCTCACGTCGCTCCCGGGCTGGACCTTCCAGGCCAACTTCGACCGCACCGGCGGCCGGCACTGGCTCTGGGGCGCCAACACCAAGATCGACTCGGTGAACTTCGAGACCAACGACTTCGCCCAGCTCAACGGCGCCGACGGCCTGCTGGTGGCCGGCAACATCCGGTGGCGCGAGACGCAGCCGGGCCGGGTGTTCCGCAACTACTCGTTCCAGTTCGACGTCTCCAACGACTCCACCCTGCGCTGGCTGCGGCAGGACGGCCGTGTCCGGGGCACGGTGAACCTCACGTGGGCGAACTTCTGGACGACGAACGTCGCGGTGAGCCGCGTGCTGCCGCAGCAGAGCGTCTCGCTCACCCGCGGCGGGCCGCTGATGGGGCGCGGGCCTGGATGGAACACGCAGATCAGCCTCGGGAACCGCGTCGCCGCCCAGACGCGCGTCACCGCCAGCACCACGCTGGCCACCAACGAGGATGGCTACTCGCAGGCACGTGTGAGCGGCACGGTCTCGTTTCGGCCGGACCCACGCTGGCAGGTATCGGCCGAGCCGCTGTACGAGGTGGTCACGGAGCCGCAGCAGTACGTGCAGACCAACAGCGGGGGGCGTCCCGAGACCTACGGATCGCGCTACATCTTCGGGTTCATCGACCGCACCACGGTCTCCACGCGGTTCCGGCTGGGCTACACCGTGAGGCCCGACATGAACCTGGACGTCTACGCGGAGCCGTTCGCCGCCTCCGGACACTACTACGACTACGGGGAACTGCTGGCGCCGCAGAGCCGCGAGCGCCTGACGTACGGCACCGGCGGGACGTCGCTGGTCGTCAACGAGGATGGCAGCCAGACCGTCACCGCCGACGGCCAGACGTTCACGCTGCGGAACCGGGACTTCAACAGCCTCTCGTACCGGTCGAACGTCGTGTTGCGCTGGGAATGGCGGCCGGGGAGCACGCTCTTCATCGTCTGGCAGCAGAGCCTGTCGAACACCGAGGTGATCGGGGCGCCGGTCGGCGTTGGCGACATGTTTCGCTCGGTCACGTCACCGGGCCCGAACTTCTTCGTGGTGAAGACGACGTTTTGGATACCTGTGAAGTGACGTAACGGGTGCGGGCGGGTGCGGGCGGGTGCGATCAGGTGCGGGCGGGTGCGAGGTGCGGCGGGTGCCGCAGGTGCGGCGGGTGCGGTGGGTGCCGCAGGTGCGGCGGGTGCGGCGGGTGCCGGGATCCTGACGGTGCGGCAGGTGCCGGGATCCTGACGGTGCGGCAGGTGCCGACGCGGCGTTTGCTGGAGAAACACCGCGCGGCGCCTTGGCAAGGACCTTGTAGATGTGACCGGCATGCGGTTCGCGAGCCGGGAACAGGCGGCGCAGCAACTGGCCGAGCAGTTGGGGCGATTCAGGCAGCACCGGCCCCTCGTGCTGGGCGTGCCGCGCGGGGGCGTGCCGATGGCCCGGATCGTGGCCGCGTCGCTGGGCTGCAACTTCGAGGTCGTGCTCGTCCGGAAGCTCCGGACGCCGGAGCAGCCGGACCTGGCGATGGGAGCCGTGGACGAAGCGGGCCGCGTCTATCACTTCGCCACCCGGGCCGCCGTGCGCCCCGATTTACACGCCGACGAAGTGGCCGCGCAGGTGGCCGAGATCCAGCGGCGCCGGCAACTCTACTCGCGCGCCAGTCCGCCGCTGTCACCTGCGGGGCACGCCGCCATCATCGTGGACGATGGCATGGCCACTGGGGCGACGATGGTGGCGGCAATCAGGGCCGTCCGCGCGTGCCGGCCGCTCCGCGTGGTGGCGGCCGTGCCCGTCGCCGCGCGCAGCGCGCTCGACCTCGCACGGTCGTACGCCGACGAAGTGGTCTGCCTGCACAGCCCGCGCATCTTCTATGCGGTGGGGGACTTCTACGACGACTTCACGACCGTGGCGGACTCGGATGTCGTGACGCTGCTCGAGGGCCGGGGCTTGAAGTCTTGAGGTCTTGAGGTCCTGGGGTCTTGGGGGCTTGAGGCTGGTACGCAGCGACGGGGCTTCAGCCCCGTCGGCAGTCGCCGGGACTCGTGTCCCGGCGCCCGCGACGTCTACCGCCCTCCCGCGCGGAGCCCGGCCCGCGCGAGCGTCCACGCCACGAAGCGGCGCCAACGGCCCGGCGGGCCGCCTACTTCGCCAGCCGGTACGCGATCAGTTCACCCGGGAAGCCCGGAGCGCTCACCGACACGGTGATGTACTGCTGACCGTTCAGCAGGTAGGTCATCGGTGACCCGGTCTGCGGCGCGGGCATGTAGACCGCGCCCACTTCCTCGCCGGTCGCCTTGTTGTAGGCGCGCAGCATCGCGCCCTGGCCCTTCGGCGTCGTGGCCATGCCGCCCTCGCCTGCGATCACCAGCGTCCTGGTGGTCAGCACGCCGATACGGCCCTGCCGGCCCGTGCGGGGGATGGTCAGGCCCTTCAGCGCCGGGTGGTTCTTGATGTTGTCGGGCGTGTCGCCGTGCGCGATCTGCCACACGAGATCGCCCTTGTTCAGGTCGAGCGCGGTGATGCGGCCGTAGGGCGGCTTGATGAGCGGCAGGCCCTGGACGTTCGTGTTCGGGAACGCCGGCCGGCCGCTCTTGTCGTTCGGATCCGATGCGAAGCCGCGCACGTACAGCATGTCCGACTTCACGCCGTCGCCCGGCATCAGCCCGAGCGCGGACACGCTGGTGTTCGAGAAGATGTAGAAGATGTTCGTCTCGGGGTCGAGCGACCCGCCCTGCCAGTTCGCGCCGCCCGTCACGTTCGGCAGCATCAGCGTGGCCCGCGGGCCGTCCCACTTGCTCACCACCGGCGGCGTGAAGAGCGGCCCGATCTTGTAGCGCTCGATCACCTTGAGCGCCTCGGCGCGCAGCTCCGGCGTGAAGTCGATCAGGTCGTCCACCGAGACGCCCTGCCGCTCGAAAGCCGGTGGCTTGGTGACGAAGGGCTGCGTCGGCGCGTACTGCTCACCGGGGACCTCGCCCTTCTCGACGGGCCGCTCCTCGATGGGCCACACGGGCCGGCCGGTGGCGCGGTCGAGCACGTACACCCAGCCCTGCTTGCTCGGCTGCGCCACGGCCTTGATCGTCTTCCCGTCCACGACGAGGTCGGCCAGGATCGGCGCGCACGGCAGGTCGTGGTCCCAGATGCCGTGGTGCACGGTCTGGTAATGCCACTTCCGCTTGCCCGTGTTCAGGTCGACCGCGACGAGGCTCTCGCTGAACAGCGTGTCGCCCGGCCGGTGGCCGCCGTAGTAGTCACCGGTCGGCAGCTCCACCGGCATGTAGAGCGTGTTCGACTCCTCGTCGATGGTCATCTGGGCCCACACACCCGTGTTGCCCGAGTAGGTCCACGAGTCCTTCTCCCAGGTGTCGTTGCCGAACTCGCCCTTCTCGGGAATGGTGTGGAAGATCCACAGGCGCTTGCCGGTGCGGACGTCGTAGCCGCGCACGAACCCCTTCTGGTTGGTGCGGCTCCGCGGCGCGCCGCCCTCCATGTGGGCCGCGCCGACGACGATGGTGTTGCCGGAGACGATGGGCGCCGCGTGCAGGCCGACCTCGCCCTTCACGAGATCCATCTCCTGGTCCATCTCCAGCTTCAGGTCGACGATGCCGTTCTTGCCGAAGCCCGGCACACGGCTGCCCGTCTTCGCGTCGAGCGCCACCATCTGATAGCCGGGCGTGACGTAGAGGATGCGCTCCTCCTTGCCGTCGGTCCAGTAGGAGAGCCCTCGGCCGGAGAGCTGGCGCGGCGCCGCCGCGCCGCGTTCGGCCTCGTTGATGCTGTGCATCCACTTCATCTCGCCGGTGGCGGCGTCCACGGCCACCGCGGCCCGGCGTGACCCGGCGGTGAAGTAGAGCGAGCCGTTCACCATCAGCGGCGTCGCCTGGAACTGGAACTCCGGCCGGGGGCCCAGGTTCTCGGTCTTGAAGCGCCAGGCGATCTCGAGCTTGCCGAAGTTCGTCGCGTCCACCTGCGACAGCGGCGAATAGCGCCGGCTGGCGAGGTCGCCACCATAGGTGGGCCACTGGCCGTCCTGCGTGCCGCGCGAGATCACGCCGGTGGTCTGGCCCGCGAGCGGGATGGCGGCGGCGGCGAGCAGGGCGAACAGGCCGACGCGCGCGGCCCGGGTGCGAAGGGTCGAATGCATGGCGACAACTCTAGCAGCACGGGTATCGCCCGACAACCGGGTCGACGCCGGGCCCCCACGCGGCGCTTGACAGCGCTCCGGCGTTGACAATGATCAGGCATGACCAACGCGCATCTGGCGTGCGGCGCCGCCGCCGCCCTCGTCCTGGCTGTGTCCGTGAGCGGGGCCCCCGCCGCCGGCCCGGTCCGCTTCGCCCCCCACGACATCGACGCCAGCTTCCGCGGCGGATACGCCGTGGACGTGGCCGACTTCAACAAGGACGGGAAGCCGGACGTCATCGCCAACTCGCTCGGGGTCAACGAGGTGGCCTGGTACGAGAACCCGACCTGGGCCCGCCACGTGATCGTCTCGGAGGCACGCCAGATCGTGAACCAGGCGATGCACGACATCGACGGCGACGGGATTCCGGAGATCGCGTTCCAGAGCGGGTTCGCCATGGTGCCCGCCAAGAGTGAGGGGCTCAACTGGGTGGCCCGCCACCAGGGCGACCCACGGCAGCCGTGGAAGGTGGAGCGCGTGGACGCGTTTCCGACGTCCCATCACGTGGCGTGGGGCGACTTCGACGGCGACGGCACGCGCGAGCTGATCAACGCGCCGCTCATCGGCCCGAAGGGCCTGGCGCCCACCTACGACCAGGACGTCGTGCCGGTGTTCTGGTACAGCCCGAAGGACTGGTCCCGCCACATCGTCACCGAGAACATCCCCGGCATCATCCACCGCGTGCGCGTGGCGAAGTGGGACGGCAACGCCCGGGACCAGCTGCTCGTGGCGAGCTTCGAAGGCATCGCAGTGTACCGCGCCACGGGCTCGGGCGCCTCCATGACGTTCGAGAAGCAGCTGCTGTCACCGGGCCATGTGGAGCAAGCGCCCCGGCTGGGCGCCAGCGACGTCGGCGTCGGGCGGCAGGACGGCCGCCGGTTCTTCGCCTCGGTCGAGCCGTGGCACGGCAACGAGGTGGTGGTCTACACCGAGAAGGGCGGACAGTGGGCGCGGCGCGTCATCTTCGACAAGGTGGGGAGCGGACACGAAGTGGCGGTGGTGGACCTCAACGGCGACGGGCGTGACGACGTGGTGGCCAACGACAACAGCCGGCCGTCGCAGAACAACCCGAACGCGCCCACCGGCGGCGTGCACGTGTTCTACGCGCCGGACGATGCGGCGACGGGGACGTGGCACTACCAGCGGATCGAGGACGCGACGGCGATGAACGGCTGCGTGGGCGTGGACATCAACGGCGACCGCCGACGCGACCTGCTCTGCACGGGCGCCGGTGGCGCCGTCCGCTGGTACGAGAACCTCGGGAAGTAGGCCAGTCGCGCCGGTCAGGCTCAGGCCGGAGGCCGTGCCTGTGCCTCGAGACCGGTCATCGCGCGCCGGAGCCTGATGTCGGCGTCCTTCGCCACCTCGTCCAGCGCGTGCGATCCCCCGGCGGCCGCCAGCATCGCCTTCGGCGCGATCGCGCTCACCACGGACGTGCCCGGCGCGTCCTCGTAGACGATGACGTTGCAGGGCAGCAGCAGGCCCACGTCGAGGTCGCTCGACAGCGCCCTGTGCGCGAGCGGCGGGTTGCACGCGCCCAGAATCGTGTACGGCCGGAAGTCCGCGTCGATCTTCTGCTTCAGGGTCTGCCTGACGTCGATGCTGGTCAGCACGCCGAAGCCCTCCTGCTTGAGCGCCGCGGTGGCGCGTTCGAGCGCCTCGGCGTAGGGAATCGGGAGGGTCACCTGCAGGCCGTAACGGGTTTCCGTCATTGCTGTCCTCCTCCGGATGCCCGGTGCAATCGGGGTGCCTGTCTTCACGAGGGCCAGGGCTGAGCGGGGCTCAGCGCCGGGATGACGGGCGGGCGGAGCCCTGCCGCTGTTCGAGGGCCTTGCCGCGCTCCAGCTCGCGCTCCGCCTCGTCCAGGCGGCCGGCGCGCATGGCCACCTCCGCCAGGACGAAGTGGCCGAGCGGCGCGGTGTCCGACGCCGGGGCCAGGTTCAGGCCCGTGCGCGCGGCCTCCGCGGCGCCCGCGGCGTTGCCCGCCGCCAGGCGCGCCTGAGCCAGGTAGAGGTGGCCCTCTGCGAAGCGCTCGTTGATGGCCACCGCACGCTCGAACAGCGGCAGCGCCGCCACGACGTCGCCGCGCTGCTGCAGGAGCCGCGCGAGGTTGAACACCGCCCGGTAGGCGTCGTCGTGCAGATCGATTTCCCGGCGGTACGCGGCCTCGGCGGCGGCGACGTCGCCGCGAGCCTCGGCGATGATGCCCAGGTTGTAGTGGGCGAGCCGCACGTCCGGCCTGGTCGCCAACGCCTGGCGAATCTCGCGGTCTGCCGTGGCCGCGTCCCCGCGTGTGAACGCGACGACGCCCAGCGCGACGCGCGCCGGCGCCACCGACTCGTCGATGGCCAGGGACTGACGGAAGTACTCCGCCGCGCGGTCCACGTTGCCGCCGTCGAGGTGAATCTCCCCGGCCTGGTAGTGCACCCAGGCGTTCTTCGGGTCCACGCGCAGATAGTGTTCGTACCCGGCCAGCGCCTCGGCGTCGCGGCCCATGGCGCGATACGCGTTGGCCATGTTGATGAGCGGGAGATCGTAGTCGGGTTTGAGCGCCAGCGCCCGGCTGAAGTGCGCGATGGCCTCCTCGAACTTCGACTCGCGGAAGTACACGTTGCCGAGGCTGAGCCAGGCGTCTATTACCTGGGGATCGTCGGCGACGACCTGCTTCAGCAGCCCGATGGCGCGGTCGGCGCCGCCCGTCTCGTCCTTGTCCACGTCGCGCGCTTCGGACATGAGGTTGAAGAGCTCGATCTTGTCCTTCGGATCCGGGCGCACGATGGAGTCGTCCCCGGCGGTCGCGACGAAGCTGGCGACGTAACCCAGCGACCGCAGCTGCTCGCGGGTCTCGGGATCCACCTCCGTCGCGGCCGGCGCCACAGGCTTCTCGCGCGCGAAGCTCGCCTCCATCCCGCGGAGGGCCGTGCGCAGGCGCTCGCCGACCGCGGTCTGCTGCTCGAAGAGATTCGTGGTCTCCCCCGGGTCCTGCTCCAGGTCGAACAGCTCGGGCCGGGGCGCGTCGATGAGCTTGTAGCGTCCCAGGCGAAAGGCGCGGAGCGCGCTCCAGCCGTAGTGATGGAGCGGATACATCGCCTCGGCGTAGCCGTCGACGGCGAGGTCCTGGCTGTCGCCGGTCATCAGCGGCACGAGGCTCTGGCCTGGCCCCGGTTCGTCGGCCGGCGGTTCGCCGAGCAGGTCCAGCAGGGTAGGGAGCAGGTCCACGGTCCGGACGAGGCTGGACACGCGCCGACCCGTGGTGCGTGCAAACGGCGCGCGGATGGCCAGGGGCACGTGCGTGGCCGTTTCGTAGATGAAGAAGCCGTGCGTGCCCTCCCCGTGCTCGCCGAGGCTCTCGCCGTGGTCGCCCACGACGACGACGACGGTGTGGTCCAGCTGTCCGCGGCTCTCGAGGAACGACACGACGCGCCCGAGCTGGGCGTCGGCGTAGGCCACCTCGCCGTTGTAGGGCGCGCGGGCGTATTGGGACGCGAACGGTTCCGGCGGGTCGTAGGGCACGTGGGCATCGTAGAAATGAAGCCACGCGAAATACCGCTGGTCGGCGACCGATTCGAGCCACGGCAGAGCCAGTTCGACCACCGCGCCGGCCCGCCGCTGCACGCTGCCGAGCGAGACGCCCTGCCCCTGTACCTTCGAGAGGTCGAAGTCGTCCGCGTAGTGCTCGAAGCCCTGGTCGAGGCCCCATTTGGCGTCGAGGACGAACGCGCCGACGAAGGCCCCGGTCCTGAAGCCGCGGGTACGGAGGCGCTCGGCGAGGGTGGTGGCCTCGGGACCCAGGAAGAACCCGCCGTTGTCCCGGACACCGTGGAGCGGCGGGTACTGGCCGGTGAACATGGTCGCGTGGGCGGGCAGCGTCAGCGGGGCGGAGGTCATGGCCTGCTCGAACAGCACGCCCTCCCGCGCCAGCCGGTCGAAGACGGGCGTGGCGGCGGCGGTCGGCCGGCCGTAGGCGCCGAGGCGGTCGGCGCGGGTGGTGTCAAGGGTGACGAGCAGGAGGTTCAGGCGGTCTCGGCCCGACGAATCGGTGATTCGCCCAAGGTCGAGGCCCCCCAGCGCCAGGTTCGGTCGTGGCCACCACATCTGACGTGTGACGGCCAGCCCGCCGGCGGCGACGAGCAGGAGGAGCACGGCGGGGGCCAGGAGCCGTTTCATGGGGGCCGGATATCGGAACTGTCGGTCGGATTGCGCGATTTCGCTGACGAACGCATTTTAACTGTTGCGGTTCGCCGCCCACGTTTGTAGGGTGGTGCCACGCAGTTTGCCTTGCATTCAACTCAGGAGGTGGTCAGGCCATGCTTGGACGCTCCAATTCGATGCGAGTGACCGCGCTCGGGTGCGTGGTGCTCACGGGCAGTCTCCTCGTTCCCGGCACGTCGGCGGCCGAACCCGTCGCGCCGCCGCGTCCCACCATCAAGGCCACGGCGGCCGCGATCGCGGCCCGTCAGGTGGCCGCCTTCACCGAAGCCCGTGTGGCGCAGCCGCAGGCGCCACCGACGGCCTCGAACCCGGACCTGGAGTCCGGCTCCTTCTTCAAGACCGGGATTGGCGTGGCCGTGCTGGCCGCCTTCGGCGCAGGGGTGGGCTACGCGCTCTACTCCGCGTCGAACGACCGTATCAGAAGCACGGGCCGCTGAGGTGACCATCATGCGCAGATTCCTGATGCTGGTGCTGGTCGCGTGCCTCCTCGCCGTCGGGTCGACGGCCTACGCCCAATCGCAGACGGGCACCATCGTCGGTCAGGTGACCGACGAACAGGGCCAGGCGCTGCCAGGCGCCACGGTGACGCTAACGGGGCGCACCGGGTCCAACTCGCAGGTCGCGGATGCGGCCGGTGAGTTCCGCTTCATCGGCCTGCAGCCTGGCACCTACGCCGTGCGGGCCGAGCTGTCGGGCTTCCGCCCCTACGAGCAGCAGAACATCGACGTGGGCATCAGCCGGACGGTCACGTTGAAGGTGACCCTGCCCATTGCGGCCCTCACCGAGACGGTGCAGGTGACCGCCGCGTCGCTGCTGGTGGACACGACGAGCACCGCGACGGAGAACACCATCTCGCAGGAGCTGCTCTTCAGCATGCCGCTGTCGCGGACGAACGCGGCGGTGAACATGCTGAACTACTCGCCGGGCGTGAACAGCGGCGCGGCGTTCGGCGGGGCGTCGGGCTCGGCCAACGCGCTGCTGCTGGACGGCGTGGACACGCGGGATCCCGAGGGCGGGACGGCGTGGACGTTCTTCAACTACAACATCATCGACGAGGTGCAGGTGGGCGGCCTGGGCCAGCCCGCGGAGTACGGTGGCTTCAGCGGCGCGGTGATCAACACCATCACCAAGTCGGGCGGCAACCGGTATTCGAGCCTGTTCGAGTACCGCTACACGAACAAGAGCCTGCGCGGCGACAACATCGACAGCAGCATCACGGGCGAGAACCCGACGCTCGCGGCGACGGGCGTCGACAAGCTGAACGATTACACGGTGCAGCTGGGCGGCCCGATCAAGCGCGACAAGGCCTTCTTCTTCGGCAGCATCCAGCGCTATTCGATCGAGCAGGATCCGGACGGCCCCCGCACGATCCGCACGGAGGTGAGCCCGCGCTTCAACGTGAAGACGACGTTCCAGGTCACGCCGAACGACACGATCATCGGCAACGTCCAGTACGACCAGTACAACCAGACGGGCCGGACGGGCTTGGGCGGCGCGGCCAACACCACCGACGAGCGAACGATCGAGCAGGACTCGCCGGAGTGGATCTGGAACGGGCAGTACCGGAAGATCATCGGCAGCTCGACGTTCTTCGAGGCGAAGTTCACGGGCTACTGGGGCTATTTCGATCTCGATCCGATCACGCCGGTGTCGGCGCGCATCGACGACTTCGGGGCCTATAGCGGGGGTGCAGGCTACAGCGCGAAGTACGACCGCCTGCGCAACCAGCTGAACGCGTCGATCAGCAAGTACGCCAAGGCCGCCGGGTCCCACCAGTTCAAGTTCGGGATGGAGATCGAGCGCAGCACGATCCGCAACCGCTACGCGTACACCGACGACCTGTTCTTCTACGACATCGGCGGGCAGCCCTATCTCGCCTACTCGTATGCCTACGACATCGAAGGGACGAACAAGCGCACCAGCGCCTACGCGCAGGATCAGTGGACGTTCGGCCGCGCGACCGCGAACCTGGGCCTCCGCATGGACCTCATCGGCGGCGACGGGAGCAACGGGACGCAATACTACGACACGACGTCGTTCAGCCCGCGCCTGGGCCTGGCCTACGACTTCCGCGGCACGGGCACGTCGGTGCTGCGCGCGTTCTACGGCCAGCTGTACGACGGCGCGGTGTTCACCTCGTGGAGCCGCGCGGTCCCCGGCATCGGCGACTACATCATCTACGAGGCGCTGCCCAACGGCGGCCTCGTCGAGATCGATCGCATCTCGGGCGAGAGCAAGTACGTCACCGACAGCGGCTTGAACCACCCGAGGACCGACGAGTTCAACGTGTCGTACGAGCAGATGATCGGGACGAAGTGGAAGGCGACCGCGACCTACATCAAGCGCACGGCGAAGAACTTCCTGAACTCCGTGCTCATCAACGGGGCCTGGACCCAGGTGCCGTTCACCAACCCGAAGACCAACCAGCCCCTGCCGCTCTACTCGTGGGCCAACCGGTCGTCCATCGAGCAGCAGTTCGTCATCACGAACACGGACTCCGTGAGCTACCCCGGGGCCGGGAGTGTGGACGCGTACCGGGACTACAACGGCCTGATGTTCGTGCTGAGCCGCGCGTTCTCGGATCGCTGGCAGGCGCAGGTGTCCTACGTCTATTCGGAGACCTCCGGCAACGTGACCAACGGCACGTTCTCCGGCGTGTCCAGCGGCCAGTTCGAGACGCCAACACCATCCTCACCAACCGTGACGGGCGCGTGCCCCTGGATCGTCCGCACGAACTCAAGGTGTTCGCCGGATACCAGATCCCGAGAATCGAGGTGTCGCTGAACGGCTACTGGCGGAGCATCAGCGGCCAGACCTACACGCCCTTCAGCCGCGTGGCTGCCGGACGCGTCAACTGGACGGGGTCGGTGGACGTGAACCTCGAGGAGCAGGGATTCGACCGCGTCGAGACACTCAGCCTCCTCGATCTGCGCGTGGAGAAGATTTTCAACGCGGGCGTGCACCGCTTCGGCATCTACGCCGACATCGAGAACGTGTTCAACGCGAACCAGGCGCTCACCCGGAATGCCCGGTACCCGACGGTGTCGATCTCAGGCCAGACCGTGCAGTACGGCGGAGTCACCGCCGTCACGCCGGCCGTGCAGACGACTTTCGGCGTGCGCTGGTCGTTCTAGCAGGAGGCAGGAGGCAGGAGGCAGGAGGCAGGAGGCAGGAAGTAGGAAACAGGAAGTAGGAACCAGGAAGTAGGAACCAGGAACCAGGGAACCCGGAACCCCGGAACCTCGGAAGAAGCAATTGCGCCCCGGGCCGGCCACGGCTGGCCCGGGGCGGTTCGTGTACGCCGGCGTGGGGGCGCGATATGCTTCGGCCGTGCCGGCCGGTGCCTGTCGCAACTGTGGCGAGACCCTCTCAGGCCGGTACTGCGCCACGTGCGGGCAGGCCGTGGAGGACGGTGAGGCGACGAGCATCGCACACCTGGTACAGGAGGTCGTCCACGAGGTCTCGAACGTCGACGGCAAGGTCGTGCGGACGGTGGTGGCGCTCTTCACGAGGCCTGGCCGCCTCACGGCGGAGTACTGGGCGGGCCATCGGGTGTCGTGGATTCGGCCGCTCAAGATCTTCCTCCTGGCCGCGGCCCTGCACTTCGTCACCGTGCCGGGCATCGGTCCGATGAACCTGGAGATCCTGCTCCAACGCACGCCCACGGGCAGCCTCGACATCAGCGTCGGCACGGCCGCCCGACGCCGGGCGGGACAGGGTGGGCTGGTGGCCGTGACCGACGCTGAGCAGGCCGCCTACGTGGAGCGGATGCGGGACGCCTATGGCGCCGCACGCTACGTCGCGCCCCTGGTGTTCGCCGTCGGGGCGTGGCTGATCTACCGTCGCCGGCAGCCGTTCCTCGCCAACCATGTGGTGATGGCGGCCCACTTCTACGCCTTCTGGTACCTCGTTGCCGTCGGCGCGGGGCAGATCCCGGATCCGACGATGGGCGGGTTGGTGGCCGTTGGCCTCTCGGCGGCCCACCTCGTGCTGATGCTGGGACGCCTGTTCGGCGAAGGGCGGTGGCCGACGCTGTGGAAGGCGGCCGCGCTGTACCTGACGATGTTCCTGGTCGAGATGGGACTGGCATTCGGCGCGGCCCTGTGGGTGGCGCGCGCCGTGCGCTGAGACGCGTTCATCGCGAGTGACCCATGGTGGAGATCCCTGACGTCTTCAACGCCGCCGACCACTTCGTGGACCGGCACCTCCGCGAGGGCCGGGGCGGCCACGTCGCCATCGAGTGCGGCGACGAGCGCGTCACCTATGCGCAGCTGGCCGATCGCACCGCCCGATGCGGCGCGGCGCTCGGCACCCGGTTCGGCGTGCGCCGCGAGGAGCGCGTCCTGCTGTGGCTGCTCGATGGACCGGCCTTCTTCTACGCGTTCTGGGGCGCCATCCGGATGGGCGCCGTGCCCGTGCCCGTCAACACCATGTGGAACGCCCAGGATCTGACGTACGTCCTGCACGATTGCCGCGCGCCGGTGGCCATCGTGAGCGCCTCGCTCCTGCCCACGCTCCTCTCGATTCCGGAGGCCGAGCGCCGCGGTCTCGACCACATCATCGTCTCGGACGGCGCGGGCGAGGCCGGCTGCCACGACCTGCAGGAGGCGATCGCCAGCGTTGTCGGCCAGGTGCGGAGCGACGGGACCCCGGTCCCGTCGGCCCCCACCTCCCGCGACGAGCCGGCCTTCTGGCTCTATTCGTCCGGCAGCACCGGGCCGCCCAAGGGCTGCGTCCACCTGCAGCACGACATGCTGGTGTGCGCGTCCACCTACGCGCGGCACGTGCTCGGCATCACGGAGCGCGATCGGTGCTTCAGCGTCGCGAAGCTGTTCTTCGCCTATGGCCTCGGCAACGCGGGCTACTTTCCGCTGTCGGTCGGCGCCACGGCCGTCCTGTGGCCGGGCCCGCCCTCGGCAGCCAACGTCTACGCGGCCATCGAGCGGTACCGGCCCACGCTGTTCTTCTCCGTCCCGACCAGTTACGGCATGCTGCTCGCTCACCATCCGCAGGAAGGTCGCACGGAGTTCGACCTCTCCAGCATCCGGCTGGCGGTCTCGGCGGGCGAGGGGCTGCCACCCGCGCTGTTCGAGCGGTTCCGGCGGCGCTTCGGCCTCGAGATCCTGGACGGCATCGGGTCCACCGAGGTGCTCCAGATGTTCATCTCCAACGTGCCGGGCCGCATCCGCCCGGGATCCAGCGGACAGATCGTCCCCGGCTACGATGCCCGGATCGTCGACGACGAGGGCCGGGCAGTGCCGGCGGGCGAGGTGGGGAACCTGCTGATCAAGGGCGATTCCACCTGCGCGTACTACTGGAACCAGCACGAGAAGACCAAGGCCACCATCGAGGGGCACTGGATCCGCACCGGCGACAAGTACTCGTGCGACGCCGATGGCTACTACTGGCACGCGGGCCGCTCCGACGACATGCTGAAGGTCGGCGGCATCTGGGTGAGCCCGGTGGAAGTGGAGAACGTCCTCATCGAGCATCCGGCGGTGAGGGAATGCGCGGTCGTCGGTCACCTCGATCACGATCGCCTGGTGAAGCCGGCGGCGTTCATCGTCCCGGTGGCGGGCACCGAGCCGACGCCGGGGCTCGAGCAGGATCTGCAGCAGTTCGTCCGCGCGCGGCTGGCCGAGTACAAGCGACCGCGCTGGATCCGGTTCCTGTCGGAGCTGCCCAAGACCGCGACGGGCAAGACGCAGCGGTTCAAGCTGCGTCAGCGCGGTGCGTGACGACGCGGCCGGGGGGCCTCGTCAGGGCGCGGTCGCCTCTGCCGTGCCGTGCAGGACGTAGTGGACCAGAGGGTCGAGCCCGGATGAGGCGACCTCGGGATGGGCCTCGAGGTACCGCCGGGTGTCGAAGTCGGGATGCGGGCTACGGGCGTCCTGCCGGCCCCAGCGGAGGTAGTGCACGAGCGGGTTCACGCGGCGGTCCCAGTTCGCGCGAAACTGGGATTCGTAGTGCCGGCAGCTGAACCAGGGATGCGGGTCGACGCCCTCTGAGGCCCCGTTCATCAGGAAGTGCTGCAACGCATTGACACCGCACGCCCGGACGTCCGGCCGCTGGTGCCAGTAGTAGTGCACGTCGAACAGCGGATGCGGCGAGCGGCCTTCGGCCGCACCGTGACGCACGAAATGCTCGAGCGCGCTGATCCCCTCCACGTCCGGATTCCGTTCCAGGTAGTACTGGTTCGAGAACAGGGGGTGCGGGTCTGCGGCCTCTCCCGCAGGGGCCGTCAGGTAGTGCAGGAGCGGGTTCACGCCTGCGGCCGCCACGTCGGGCCGCGCGCGCAGGTAATGGAACGCATCGAACAGCGGATGAGACGAGACGCCAGCCGACCCACCAACATCCAGGAAATGCGACAGGGGAGAGAAATGCGAGAAGGGCGACGTGCCGTCGACCTCGGCTGGAACCCACTGGGACAGGTAGAACCCCGGATCGAAGAGGGGATGAGGCGACCGTAGTTCCCACCCGCCCGACGCCAGGTAGTGCTGCAGCGGCGGGACCGCTTTCGGGAGGTCGGGATTGGTCTGCCGGTACCACCCCGGGTCGAAGAGCAGGTGAGGGCGCTCGCCCGCGGCATCGCCGAACCGGAGGAACCTCTCGGTGAGGTTGCCCGACACGCCCGGGATGGTCCGGGCGTAGAACTCCGCGTCGAACAATCCGCACCGTGCGAGGAGCGTCACCCGGTGCCGGTAGGCGCGGCGTCCGAGCCGAAACAGGTTCCGTGCCGAGGACACGGGATGGGTGAGCCACTGCGACGGTCGCACCTGCGCGTCGGACAGGAGACGAAGGAGTGCCTCGGGCCGACCTAGATGCGCCTCGCCCCGACGTCTGCTGGCATGGCCCACGGCTGCGGTCCGCAGTGCCTCGCGTGCTGACTGTTCCGAGGCCAGCCGCAGCTGCTGCAGGAGCGCCTCGGCCTCCGCTCGAAAGCCGGCCTCGCGTATGGCCAGGAGCGACCGCGTTCGCTCCAGGTCGGCCCTCACCCGCGTCAAGGCCTGGTCCCGCGCCTCCACCCGGGTCTGGAGCTTCGAGGCTTCGGCGCGGCGCTCGTCGGCGTCCCGCCGTGCCTCGTCGAGTTCCGCCTGGCGCCGACGGAGCGCTTCCCTGGCTTCGGCTTCCACGACAGCCAGCCACGCGTCCGTCGTCGCCTTGGCGGACTTCGCCGTTTGCAGCTCCGTCCTGTAGGCGGCCAGGAACGGATCCATGACGGCCTCGACACCGTCCAGCGAGCCCCTGGCCCTGTCGAGGGTCGTGATTGCCGTCTGGCGAGCGGTCGCGTCGGCCGGGCCGCGCAGCTGATGCAACGCCGCGAAGGCCTCGGCCACCCATCCGATCCGGTCGGCCGCCCTCACGGCCTCGGCCGACGCGACGTGGTGGCGGTCGTCGCGGGACAGGTAGTGGCCCACCTGCTTCTCGAAGTGCGCCGTCGTGGCGAAGCAGGTGAAGCCGATCTGCCGATTCACATCGGACAGCTCCGTCCGCCAGTCCTCCAGCAGGCTGCCGTAGTCAACGAGCGCACGCGGCACCTGGCGCGTGGACGCCTCGGCGTCGAGCACGTGCCTGAGCCAGAGCAGCAGCGACTTGGCGATGGGGAACCCGTTGCGCCGCTCCAGTGACTGGGCGACCTCCAGGGGGTTCCGGATGGGCATGATCGCCACCGTCGTGTACTGGAGCTCGGTCAGCACCTGCAGCCAGGCTGGCACGAAGCGGCACGCGCGGGGGTCCTTGACGACGAACGACTGGCCCTCGGGAAAGTCGGCCTGCAACTGGGCCTTCAGCGCCGCCCGGAAGGTCTCCGCCTCCGGCGAGCCAAACCAGTCGTCGGGTACACGCTCGATGCTGTCCCAGGCCAGCCCCATCCCCCCAAGGGTCTGATCGTGCAGCTCGGCGATTGGCAGCGATTCCCAGAAACCCTTCGGGTTGTCGGGCTGGGGCTGCATCAGCCGTTCCGAGATGGCCGCTCCAGCCAGGTTGAGGAGCCGGGCGACCGCGGAGGTGCCGCTGCGATGCATGCCGAGGACGAGAAACGCCTTTCCACGCATGGGAAACAGGGAGGATGTTACCCGAGGCGCCCACGGGATGCGCCCATCTGGTGTGGAGGATACACCGCCTTACCGATGCTGATGCCGCGCGAGCCGGCTCGCTACGCTGGCGCAGGCCGCTTCGACACGGCGGGCTTCTTCCTCGGACATGGACTCGGCGTACGAGCCAACCCGGCTCGGCTCGATGGCTCGTCCGTAGTACGGCGTGTCCGACGGGCTCGTGAACCCCCAGAACGTCTCGGAGACTCGCGGCCAGTCTGCCTGCGGATCGAACTCCTGCAGGTCCAGGCCCGTGAACGCCTCGAGCTCGGCCAGTGCCTCGCGTGGGTGGGTCACGAGCTGCTCGAACTCCTGGAGGTGGACTCGCCCGGGGTCACGATCGAGGACCGCGACGATCGGCTCGTAGTAGCGGACGTACTGGGCGGCCAGCGCATTGAAGTCGCGCTCGCGGAGGATCCTGAGGTCCTCCGCATGGCCCTGCCGTCTCTCGATGACCCGCCACTCGGATGCGACCTGGTCCCGGGGGTCGCGGACCGTCGCAAGGACCCGCGCATCGGGGAAGATCTCGACGGCCTCCTCGCAGAACAGCGACAGCTCGGGACACTTGAGGATGAGCGCGGCATCCCGGCCGAACCGGTCCCGGCAATGCGAGAGGAACTCGCCCAGAAACCGGCGGTAGAACACGCGAAGATCGTCCTCGTCGCGAAAGAACGGCGACGCGCGAATCGCAAACTGCTGACGCGCCCAGCGATAGGTCGCGAGCCACTCGGGGATCAACTGGGCCTCGCCCGCCAATGGCGGGGCGGACTTGTCTGCCGACAGTACCGCGGCCAGCAGCGTCGTGCCAGTGCGCCGCGCACCGCAGACAAAAAACACTCGACCCGTTGTCATCGATGTATTAGCCTACTTTCGAGGTTCGGCGGCTGGCAAGCCCGGTCGCCCCCCGGATGGTGCTTCGCCGCCGCTCGTCGCCACCGGTATCCCGGACGCCGCCCGCATGAGGGTCTTCCAACGCACGGCATTTCCGCACACGCACGACCCCTTCGGTCTGCGGTCTCGCCCATGACCGCCAGTACTCGCGCCCTGGCGGTCCTCGGGGGGCCGGCGCGCTTCCCGGAGAGCCTCCACGTCGGCAGGCCCCATGTCGGCGGGCGCGACGCGTTCCTGCGACGAACGCAGGCCATGCTCGACAGCCGCGTACTGACCAACAACGGGCCGTACCTCGTAGAGCTCGAGGAACGGATCGCCGCCCGCATCGGCGTGAAACACTGCATCGCCATGTCGAGCGCGACCACCGCACTCAGTCTGCTCGCGCGTGCCGCGAAGCTGACTGGCGAGGTCATCGTCCCGTCGTTCACGTTCGTGGCGACCGCCCACGCCTTCGACTGGATCGGCATCACGCCTGTGTTCTGCGACATCGATGCCGAGACATGGACCCTCGACGTGTCGGCCTGCGAAGCAGCCATCGGGCCGTCGACCGCCGCCATCGTCGGTGTCCACGCGTTTGGACACCCCTGCCACATCTCCGCTCTGAGCGCCGTGGCCGCCCGGCACGACGTGCCCCTCTTCTTCGACGCCGCCCACGCGTTCGGGTGCACGCACGACCGTCGCCCGATCGGCAGCTTCGGCGACGCCGAGGTCTTCAGCTTCCACGCCACGAAGGTGTTCCACACGTTCGAAGGTGGAGCGGTCACGACGAACCACGACGACCTGGCCGCCGAGCTCCGGCTGCTCAGGAACTTCGGCTTCCGTGGATTCGACGATGTTGCCGGGCCCGGTATCAATGGCAAGATGCCAGAGGTCTGCGCCGCGATGGGGCTCACCAACCTCGAGATCCTCGAGGCGACGATCGAATCCTCCCGGGTCACCTTCGATCGCTACCGTGACGGCCTGGCCGGCATTCCCGGCGTCAGGCTTCGTGACCATCAGACGTCCGATCGACGGAACTGGCACTATGTGGTCGTAGAAGTCGCCGACGAAGACACGTTCGGGCTCCATCGAGACGATCTCGCTCGCGTGCTCGAAGCGGAGAACGTGCTCGCGCGCCGATACTTCTTCCCCGGCGTCCATGCGATGGAGCCGTATCGCACCCGCGATCCGCAGGCCGGGACCCGGCTGCCGCAGACCGTCCGCGCCGCGGCCCGGTCGCTCGCCCTGCCGGCCGGCCCCGAGATCTCCCGCGATCACGTCGAGCAGATCTGCGACATCGTTCGCACCGCTGGAGTGCAGGCCCCCGCGGTACGCCAGGCCCTTGGATCGGCTCGCGACCTTTCGCTCGATTCTGCGCGGTAAGCTCGTCCGCGAGCCGCCGCGCGGCGACGCTGGCGTCGAGTTCCTCCTGTACGGGAGCCCGACCGACGCCTTCTATTCCCAGATCGCGTTCTTCCGGCTGGGGCTGGATCAGCTCGGCGCCGAGGGCCGGGCTGCCCGCCTCGTGGCGGTGTTCGCCGCACCCGAGTGCCCTCCGGTGCCGGACCGATGGGCACGGTACTTCGATCGGATCGAGGTGCACGCCGTGTCCGGCGACGCCTTCCGGCATGGGCAGCCGGCGAGCGATCAGCGGTTCGACCTGCTGAGCCCGGACGCACGCTGTTCGTGTCTCTGCGATGCCGACACCCTGCTCGTGCGTCCACTGCCGGCCGAGTTTCTCGACGAGCTGACGCGCAGCCCCGCCGTGTGCGGCGTGGTCGCGCACTATCCATTCCCGGTCGAGGTCGATACGCGCCGCCCGGGCATGCCGGGCGGGCTCTACCCGGGCATGCCCCAGGCAGCCGCGTGGAACGCCCTCAGCGAGGCCGTCCTCGGGCGACCGATCGCGCGCCCGCTGCGGTACACGCTCCTCGAGGGCGGGGCCGACGACCGCTGTCCGTTCTATGTCAATTACGGGTTTCTCGCGGGCCCGCCGGCCCTGCTGCGACGGCTGTATCGGGCCATGACCGAGATCCACCCCGTGCTGGAGCGAATGCTCGGCGGCTACTTCGTGGCGCAGATCTCGGTCGCGCTGGCCGTCGAACTCGCGGGCATCCCGTGGCGCGCGCTGCCCATGCGCTTCAACTTCCCGAACGATCGGAACGCGGATCGCCTGCACGCCGCGGAACTCGATCGAGTGGTGCTGATCCACTACCTGCGTCACGAGCTGTTCGATCGGCATCGGATCTTCGGTGAGCAGGCGTCCTTCGAGCAATTCATGTCGATGACGCTCGAGGGAAGCGACCGCGTCTTCCAGGACCGCGTCGCGCAGATCACCGCCGGCCGGTACCCGTTTGGTCGCTCCTCGAGCACGCCAGCGTGAGTCAGGGCTGCGTTGACTCGCGGGGGTGCGGCCCTCCTGTGTCTGCGATAGACTGAGTGCTCGGCCTGACACATGCTGTACGAGCACAGCGCGGCACTCTTCGACATCCGATACGCGCAGAAGGACTACGCCGCCGAAGTCTCCCGATTCGCGGCGCTCGCCGCGCGGGTCCACCCCACCGCGTCCACGCTGCTCGACGTGGCCTGCGGCACCGGGCTCCACCTGCAGCACCTGAAGACCCGGTACCGGGTCGAGGGTCTCGATCTGAGCGCCGATCTCCTGCAGACCGCACGAGAGCGCCTCGTTGACGTGCCGCTCCACCAGGGCGACATGTCAAACTTCACGCTGGGCCGCACGTTCGATCTCGTCACGTCGTTCTTCGCGTCCATTGCGTACCTGCCCGACGTCGAGACGATGCGCCGGTCGATCGCCTGCCTGGCGGACCACCTCGCCCCGGGCGGGGTCCTGTTCCTCGAGCCCTGGCTGACACCGGCCGCGTATCGTGAAAACGAAGTCGTGCACAACGTCCGACGTACCCCGACGCATGCCGTCTCCTGGATGTATGTCATGCGTCGCCGCGGAACGGTCGCGGTGTGGGACATTCACTGGCTGGTCGGGTCAGCTGAGCACGGCGTCACGCATTTCGTGGAGAACGAGGAGCTGAGCCTCTTCACCACCGAGGAGGTGGTGGGCGCCATGCGTGACGCCGGCCTGGACGTCGTGCACGATTCCCGGGGCCTGCACGGCTACGGGGCGATGGTCGCGAGGCGTGAGCGGTGGTCCCCGCAGGACACGTCGGCGATCCACGAAACGCTCGCCACCTGACCCGGAGCATGCGCGAGACCTGGGAACGGTTGGAGTCGCTCGCCGCCGAACATGGCGAGAGCTTCTGGGTGCTCGATCTGGAGCGGGTCCGTGCCAACCTGACCGGGTTCGTAGAGGCGTTCACCCGGGCGGGATGGCGGGACACGTCGGCCGCATGGTCCTTCAAGACCCTGTGGCTGCCTGCTGCCATCCGCGCGGCCTGGAACGCGGGAGCCCTGTCAGAGGTCGTGTCGCGGCACGAATACGACCTGGCGCTGGCGCTGGGCGCAGACCCTGCGCTCATCATCTTCAACGGTCCACTGAAGACCCGTCAGGACCTCGACGAGGCCTGCGCCCGCGGCTCCCGGGTCCACCTGGACGGCCCCGACGAGGTGGCGGACCTGCTGGCGCTCGCGCACGATCACCGCGACCGTGCCTTTCGCGTCGGCATCCGCGCCAACCTGGACATCGGCCAGCCGGACCGGGGCCGGTTCGGCATCGACGCCGAGTCGGGCGAACTGCAGCGGGCGTTTCGTGAGCTCGCCGCACAGCCGAACGTCACCGTCAATGCGCTGCACGTCCATTCCTCAGCGGCGCGACACCCTGCCTCCTATACCAGACGCATCGAGCGACTGATCGCATTGGTCCGCGAGTTGTGGCCCGAGGGGAGTGCACCGGAGTATCTCGACGTCGGCGGCGGATTCTGCGGCTCGATGCCCGCGTCGCTGGCCAGGCAGATGGGATCGTCGCCGCCCTCGCCGGAGGAGTATGCCGGCGCGATTGTACCGGCGATGATCCGGCAATGGCCGAGAGGGGGGCCACGACTGATCCTGGAACCTGGCATGGCGCTCGCCGCGGACGCCATGCAGTTTGCCGCGCGCGTCGGCGCCACGAAGACCATCGCGGGCATCCGCCACGCCATCGTGACCGCCTCCGTCCACACGGTGAAGCCGACCCTTCACCGGATGGACATGCCATTCGACGTGGTCCGAGCCGACGGCATGCCGCCGGCCGAGGGGCGCACGGTGGTGAGCGGATGGACCTGCATGGAGGATGACGTGTTGTCGCGGGGCTGCCGCCTGCGGCTGGAGCGCGGCGACTGGCTCGTATTCGACAACTGCGGCGCCTACACGTTCGTACTGAACCCGCGCTTCATCCGCGGCACCCCCGCCGTGCTTGTGCGCGAACCGGACGGCCGCTGGACGGTGGCGCGCCCGGCCGACTCCGTTCAGGCGTGGCTGGCATGAACCTCCTGTTCACCTGCATCGGCAAGCGTGGCTACATCGCGGACTATTTCCGCCCGCACCTGCGTGCCGGCGAGCAGATCATCGGAACGAGCCACACGGCCTGGACGCCTGGCTTCCAGGCATGCGACCTCGGGCTCGTGTTGCCGCCCCTGGCCTCGGACGAATATGTGCCCGCGATCATCGACGTCTGCAGGACATACGAAATCGGCGGACTGCTGTCGTTCTTCGATCCAGACGTCGTGATCCTGTCCGAGCACCTTGATCAACTGAAGGCGGCGGGCGTCGTTCCCATGATCCCGGCGGCGACGGCGGCCCGGACCTGCTTCGACAAGTGGCTCACCTTTCAGGCCCTGCGCCGCGCCGGATTCTCCGTGCCCAACACCACGATCGACATCGAGGAGGCACGCCACGGCCAGTTGGGGTTTCCGGTGATCGTGAAGCCGCGGACGGGCTACGGCAGCGCCAATGTCTTCGTCGCCAACAATAGTGCGCAGCTCGACGCTTTCTTCTCCTACGTGCCCGGCATGTTGATCCAGGAGTTCGTGGACGGCGATGCCTACGACGTCGATGCGCTCGCCGGTCTCGACCAGCAGGTGCTCCACGTCGTCGCCTGGCGCAAGTATCTCTCCAGACTGGGCGAGACCGAACAGGCCGTCACGGTGGAGGACCCTGAAATCGTCGACATCGGCCGCAGGCTCGCGGACACGGTCGGACTGGTCGGGCCGATGGACGTGGACCTCTTCCGGACGCGAGAGGGCGCGGTACAGGTGATCGAGCTCAATCTCCGGTTCGGCGGCGGATACCCGGTGTCGCACCTGGCCGGCGCGGATTTCCCGCGGATGATCGTCGACATCTTCCGCGGCGGTCATCCCGAGCCGCGCATCGGGCAGTACGCCCCAGACATCTGCCTGCTGAAGGGCTTGCAGGTGATGGGCGGACCGGCCGCGTCCTTCCTGTCCAGTCTGCGGTCGGGCAAACGCTAGGCCGGCTACGGCTGCTTCTTCTTCGGCGGCGGGGCCTTGGTCGTGGGCGTGGCCGGCGGGGCCGTGGCTGTGGGAGCCGCACCGGGCGGGGGAGGCGGTGCCGTCGGGGGGGCTGCACCAGGGGGCGCCGTCGGAGACGCCGCGCCCGGGGCCGCCATCGACGGCGGGGGCGTCATCGGGGGCGCCTCGTTCGGATATCTGGTGACGTCCACTTCGCGGATCCGGTAGACGCCGTCGCGCACCATCTCCAGGTTGAACGCCTGCGGCGGCATGACGATGGAGCCGGCGGCGGCACCGGGGTTGAAGATGATGGTCACCTGGCTGCCCGGGATGCCCTCGATCGAGCCGGTCCACACCGGGACGGGACCGGCCTCCGCGTCCGGCTGTCTCACGGCGACCACGCACACGTCGTCGAACAGGTTGAGGTCGAGCCTGGCCGGCATGGCCTGCACCTGCTCCACGTCGAAACTCACGACCCGCTCGCGCACCGTCGCGGCATCAGGAGACGGGCCGATGACCCCGGCGTTCACGGCGCGGAAGAGACCGCCCTTGCAGGGGGCGGCCGCTGGCGTCTGTGGCGCCGGCTGATCCGGGGCTGCGGATGATGTGACCGGCGCGGACGGCGACTGATCGCTGGTCATGCCGGACACTCCATTCGAGGGACCACAGGCCACCGAGACGGCCAACGACGCCGCCACGAGACCGTACACGATGCGAGACCAGGAGAAGGGCATGTCTGTTCAGACTAGTCGGGAGGAAATGCGGCCGGGCTGATCTGCAGGACGGCGTGCACGCCGCCGCCCACGTAGGTGATGCGGTAGAACGTTTCGCTCGTCGCGCGCATGGTGGCTTCGACCGCATCCCCGTTGACGACCACCGTGACAGGTGTGCCGTCGGGCGCATCGATCGGGTGCCCGGTCCAGACGAGCGCGTCGGGTCCCAGGTCCTGGACGCCGACGGGCTGCGCCGTCACGCACGCATCGGGAAACACGTTGAAGGCCAGGGGCTCGCCCGTCCGGGCACGCTGGATCAGCGTGGCGATGTCCACGGTCACATAGCCGGTACGGACGACGCCGCGGGACACCGGTTCCACCTCGCCGACGTTATCGGTGGCGGCCAGCAGGCCACCCTGGCAGGCCACGAGATCGACACCGCCGTCAAAGCCCTCGCCGCCCTCGTTGCCGGCCGCCTCACGGACTGAAGCCGTTGCGGAGGGGGCGGTAGGCGAGCCCGATGGAGCGCTGCAGGCGGCGCCGACGGCCATCGTCAGGACGAAGCCGACGGCGGCCAGGCGCCGACGGCACAGCAGGAGCGTCATACCCTAGACAGTCGGAAATTATACAACCCGCTCCGAGGGCCAGAAAGGAAGGGGCCGGGGCTTCCCGGTGGAAGCCCCGGCCCCTTCAGTGACCCGTCGGACCCGCGCCTACCGCTTCAGCGGGGGCGGCGGCCCAACGTTATCCGGCACCGGCAGGATCGGCAGATCCGCTGCCTCGTCAGTGGTGATCCCCTGGTCGGAGGCGACGCCGAACGAGCGGCCGCTCGACTGCGGACCGATGGCGATCCACGCGCTGCCGTTCCACCGCCAGAACCTGCCGTAGTAGGTGTATGTGCCAAGCGGACCGCCCGCCGGGAGCACATAGTCATACATGCGCCACACCTGGGTGTTGACGGTCTGTCCGTTGGTGACGGCATAGCCGACCCAGGAGCTGCTGCCCGTTGGGTTCACGACCAGGAACCAGAGATACGTGTTCGCGTCGTGCGTCAGGCCACCGGAGTTCAGCCCTCTGGCCCACAGGCGCGCGGCCTGCCCGCGGATCGGCGGGTTCGAGGTACCTGCGCGATAGACAGGCCAGGTTTCCGTGATGTCGCCCCAGTAGGCGTTGTAGGTGACGGTGAAGGGCTGATTGGCGGTGAACCCGCTCAGCTGCTTCCAGCCACCGCCCCCGGCGGAGTAGGCCCAGAGGATCGCCCGGTAGTTGTGGGCGCCGCCGGCCTTGTTGTTCGGGATGAACCAGTTGTAGCCATACCAGGCGGTACTTCCGGCCGCCAGGCCCGATACGCTGGTGCTACCCACATAGCCGCTGATGCCGGGGCCGTCCACCCAGAACCACACGGCGGTATCCGGCGGATACGTCGCGTTGCTGGTGTTCTGCACGCGACCCCACAGCGTGGACACGTGTCCGTTGAGGGCATTGGTTACGGGCCACGTCTGGATCACGCTGCCGATCAGGCTGAAGACATCGAACGCCTGCGGTCCTGCCCAGTTCGAGCGGTAATCGCCGAGCGAGGTGTCCCACACCCGCGCCCAGTAGACCCAGGCGCCGGCATTTGCGGTGATGGGAATGGTCCAGTTCAGCGGGAACCAGGCCTGGGCGCCCGGGGCCAGGCCCGTGAGCGACGCGTAGCCAATCCAGCTCTCGCCGGGGCCGGTGCCGGGGCCGTCCGTCCAGAAGTACACGCGCTGCGACGCCGTCGCCGTGTAGGGCGTGTCATTGCGCACGAGGGCCCACAGCTGGGCGGTCTGGCCGGGCCGGCGGTCGCCCAGCACGGCCCACAGGGAGGTGATGGGGAACTCCTGGGTCTCAGTCCGCCAGTTGGCGACCGAGACACGGACGTTGTTCATCGACGTCGCGTTGTTCTGCGTGGCGCTGCCCGTGGTGGCGCCGAACTCGTTGACGCCGGGGTTCGAGAAGTTCAGCGAACGCGCGGTGCCCGTGGCGCCGCTCGGGCAGGCATAGGCCATCACCGAGCGGAAGTACGGCGTGGACAAGCAGCGCCGGTAGCCGTACGAGTAGGAGTAGGCGCCGGTGCCGACCGGGTCGTCCGGGTGGTGGTTGTTGCCCTGGTTGTGGCCGATCTCGTGGCCGAACGTGTAGTTCGGGCTGATGCAGCTGTTCTCCGTCACGGAGTAGCCGCGGTTCTGCTGGCCGGCCATCGACCCGGCCGGGCCACCGAGCCACGCGATGCCGCAGCCGGCGTTGGTGGTGACGAGCTTCACCAGGTCCGCGCCGTACTGATTGCGGAGGCCGGGCACCACGTTCAGCAGGCCCGCGCCGTTGGTGAGGTTGTTGAGGTCGGTGCTGGCGCCCTGTTCAACGTAGGCCGTCTCGCGCATGTGGCGCAGGCGCAGGCGGAACACGACGCCGCTGCGCTGGTAGGCCAGGTTCGTCTCGGCCACGCCGAGCGTGACGCGGGCCTGCATCTGGGCGGTGCCGCCCTGCTGCGCCCGGGCCGCGGCGGTGTACAGCACCATGAGGTCCTGGCGGCTGCCGTCATCGCCCATCGCGACGGCATCGGCGAGCTCTTCCAGGAAATCGGTCGGCTGGACGACCTGATCCTCCGGGTAGGCGGCCGGATCCACCTGGCGGATGACCGGCTGGCCCTCTTTGTTCGAGGTGATCTGGAAGGAGCCCTTGGGGGTCACGACCGAGCCTTCCACGGCGCCCTGGTGGACGACGATGCTCACCTGGTTGGAGTCGGCGCCGTTCGGCGAGTCGAAGAAGCCCTCGACGTGCCCCAGATAGACCGTCGTGTCGAGCCCCTGGTAGTCCACCGTGTCGAGGACGGCCACGTAGTTGGCGTCGTCGAACAGGTTCAGGGCCACCCTGGCCGGGTTATCGGCGCTGGCCGTTTGGGGCAGCCGCCCGAAGTTGAACGAGATCGCCCGGGCCCGGAGCTGGGCCCGGGCTTCGCCGGGATCCACTGCCTGGTCGGCCTGGGGTGCCCCGAAGAGCCCCTCATCCTGCTGGGCGCCAATCCGCACACCCAGTCCTGACAACATCACGCACACGAGTGCGGCTGTTGCAACCTGCCACGTTCTCTGCCATCGGATTCGAGCCATACCGTTCAACCTCCCCCGCGCTCGGACCGGAGCCCGGCTCGGGATTGTTCACCACACCACCCTACCTACTGCTCAATGGTGACGACTGAAGGAGCGCCGTTTCACGAGAGGACTGCGCGCTCGCAACAACGGGGGATCGTCACCATCCGTTCGCGGTCGGGCACCGACACAGCGGCGCGCCGAGTCCGGGCGGTCGGGCCGAGTAGAGTGCATACGCTGGACCATGTCAAGGACCAGCTGTCTCACCCGGGACAGGCGGTGACAGTCGGGCAGTCGACGGTCGGCGTTTCGGGCCGAAATCCGAGTGAGCGGTCGTGCCCGGACGGGGCGCGTGGCGGACCGGGAGGGGGACGGTGGGGGGGCAGAAGTCACCCCGCAGGCAGACTGCGGTTCCAGAGTCTGGGAATTCTTTGCGACAGCTTTAGACGTTACCGCGCGGGCTTCAGTCGGCCCTGGTGACAGGCCATGCAGCCGATCTCAGGGTTCTTGACGCCCGCGAAGTGCTTGTTGATGGCGCCCATCATGCCGCGCATCCGGCGGCCGACGGCCTTCATGGGGTTGTCGTCGGAGCCCCAGTTGTTCGGGTCGTGGCAGTGCGAGCACCCGGTCCCCAGCGCTGCGGTGAAGACCCCCATCTGGAGCGCCAGCGAGTTGTCGCCACCAAAGGCCTTCTCATAGCGCTTCGCGTCCCGCTCCCACTGCTCCTGGGTCACCTTCGGCGGGGACAGCTTGCCCTGATGACACGTGTTGCACGTGATGCCCCCGTACTGCTTCAGCGCACCGGCGTTGAGGTCGTCCACCATCCGCTGCATGCGGTAGGCGAGGTCGAAGGTCGGCAGGTACGCCAGGCTCCACTGCCCGTCGAGGTGACAGTGGGTGCACTCGACGCCCAGGGCCTTGTTGTACGCCTGCATCCGGGCCTGGAGGTCGTCCTGGGCACGGAGGGGGGCGAGCGAGGCGATGACGAGGCAGCAGGCGAGCACGGGGACCGGGGACCGACGCATGGCTCACAAGCGTATCGCACTCGCGACGCCTGATAGCATCCACCCATGCATTGGGGCAGGGTGCTGGCCGCCTGGTTCCTGATCGTCGTCGCCGAGTCCGTCCACGGGACGATCCGGCAACTCTGGATCGCCCCCGTGATGGGGGACCTTCCCTCGCGTCAGGTGGGCGTGGCGATCGGATCGGCCATCATCCTGATCATCGCCTGGGCCACTGTCCGCTGGATTGGCGCCGGGACGACCAGGGCGCAATTCCGCGTCGGGCTGGTCTGGGTGGTGCTGATCGTGTTGTTCGAGTTCGGCCTTGGCACGGCCCTGGGCTACACGTGGGAGCGCATGCTGTCCGACTACGATCTGGCGCAAGGCGGCTTCATGGGGCTGGGCCTGGTGTTCATGCTGTGTGCGCCGGCCCTGGCCGCCCGGCTGCGCGGCTGAGACCCTGGGGAGCCGGACGTGGACGAACCGGACGAGACGGACCTGGGACGGCATGTCCCTCGGATCGGGCGGGGGGCTGGGGAGTAGGATCGCTGCATGGGCCTTCGCGCGTGGGGGTGGTGGTGGGTGACGAGCGCCGCGGCGCTCGTCGCGACGCTCGCGGTCAGCGCCCATCCGGCGTCGCAGGGGCAGGCCCCATCCTCCGCTCCCGCTCACGCGCAGGCCCGGTCGCCCTTCCCGGGGACGCTCGACGAACACCCGGCCATCCGCTACGCGGATCGTCCCGCCACCGACCGCGTGGCCCGGCTGAACGAGGATCTTGCCGCGGGACGAAGGACGCTGGTTCCGGATGCGCGCACCGCGTATCTCCTGCCCGTCCTGCAGGCGCTCGACATCCCGGTCGAGTCACAGCTGCTCGTGTTCTCGAAGACCGGGCTCCAGCGGGCCCAGACCGGCCCGACGAACCCGCGCGCGCTGTACTACAACGGCTCGGTGGTCGTCGGGTACATCCCCGGGGCGGCAGCCCTGGAGATTGCGTCGCACGACCCGCAGCAGGGGGTGATGTTCTACACGGTCGAGCAGGCCGCCTCGCCGGGGACCGCGCGATTTTCCCGCCGGACCAACTGCCTCACCTGTCACATCTCGACGTCCACGCTTGAAGTGCCCGGCTTCATCGATCGCAGCAACATGGTGAGCGCGGACGGAGAGGTGATGCCCACGCTCGGGAGCTTCAGCGTGAACCACCGGACGCCGCACACCGAACGCTGGGGCGGGTGGTTCGTCACCGGCAACGCGACCGCGCCGCCGTACGGGCCGCTCGGACATCTCGGAAACCTCACGGTCACCCCGCACCCGACGTCGGGCCCGGTGATCCTGTCGGACCGCGTCCTGATCGAGTGGCTCAACCGCCCCACCGACACGGACAGGTATCTCGCGTCGGACAGCGATCTCGCGGCGCTCATGACGTTCGACCACCAGATGCACGGGCTGAACCTGATCACCCGTCTCAACTGGGAGGCGCGGATCGCCGCCGCCGAGTCCCGCGCGATTGCCGGCGATGCCGGCGTGCAGGACCACGTACAGGCACTGGCCGAGTACCTGCTCTTCGTCGGCGAGGCGTCGCTGGCCGTCGAGGTGACGCCGCGCCCCGGGTTCGCCGAAGCGCTGGCCGCCCGCGCCCCAAAGGACCGCCGGGGCCGCTCGCTGGCGACGATGGACCTGACGCGCCGGCTGCTGAAGTACTCGTGCAGCTATCTCGTGTACTCCGAGGCGTTCACCGCGCTGCCCGCGGAGGTCAGGCAGGCCGTCTACGGGCGGATGTTCGCCATCCTCGGAGACTCGTCGCCCCGGTACGCGCACCTGTCGATCGTCGATCGCCTGGACATCGCGGAGATTCTGCGCGACACCGTGCCCGACTTGCGCGAGGGGCCGCTGTCCATTGCCGATCGCAGATTGCCGATCGGGTGATTCATCGGCTGATTGGTGACTGCGGCATCGGGCATTCATTGCCTCAATCCTCAATCCTCAATCGCTCGATCACGAATGTCCCAATGCCCCAATCGCTGAATCACCCGATGAATCCCCAATCATCAATGTGGCCATCGGCAATGGACGCTGGCACTAGTCAGCCCGCAGCCCCTCGACAGGGTCGACGCGCATGGCCCTGAGGGCCGGCGGCACGCACGCCAGCAGCGCCGCCAGGGCGAGCACCACGGCGGCGGCGAGGGCCGAGCCGACGTCGGACGGCGACACCTCGTAGAGCACACGGGCGAGCGCGGCCTCCGAGAGGCGCACGACGACGAGGCCCGCGACCAGCCCGAGGCCGATGAGCATCACGCTCTGACCCACCACCAGCCCGCCCACGCGGATGGGGCGAGCCCCCAGCGTCAGGCGGATGGCCAGCTCACGCGTGCGCAACGCCACGGCCCACGAGAACAGGCCGTAGACGCCGAGCGCCGCGAGCAGCGCCGCGACGCCGCCGAAGAACAGCAGCAGGAACATCAGCAGTCGCGGCTCCGCCGTCCTGGCCGCGATACGCTCGCCCCACGTGCGCGCCGACGCCATCGGCAGCTGCGGGGCGACCGCGCGCAGGCCTTCTCGGATGGCGGCGAGGGCCGTGCCGCGGTCGGCGGCACGCACCGCGATGAACACCTCGGAGAACGGAAACTGCCGGGTGGCCGTGTAGAACGCCGGCTCCGTGGTCTGGCCCAGCGGCACATTGCGGATGTCCTTGACGATGCCAATCACCTCGTAGGGCAGGCCTCCTGGCTGATGGGCGGCGGTCGCCTTCAGGTTCACGGCGAGCGGGCCGATGCCCGTTGTCGCGAGGCGGACGACGGTTCCCACGGCGCGTCCCTCCGGCAGGAATCGGCGCGCGAACGTCTCGTTGACCACGAGGACCCCGGCCGCCTCGGCGTCATCGAAGGCCGTGAACGTCCGGCCGGCGACGAGCGTGGCGCCCATGGTTTCGAGATAGCCGTCGCTCACGGTGTGCATCTGGGCCTGCACGGCCTCGTCCTCGCGGGCCGGCCAGGGCTGCCCGTCCAGGACGAACGGCTGCCGCCAGCCAATCTCGAGGGGCAGGAAGTTGCTGGCGCCGGCCGCGATCACGCCGGGCCGGCTCCTGATGGCCTCCAGGATCTGCGCGTGTGTCCCGGCCACGGGCCGCCACTGATCGCGCACGGAGGTGCCACGTGGCGCGGGCGGGAGGGTCAGCTGCACGGTGGTGATGAGGACCTCGTCCGCCGCGACCCCCAGGGGCGTGTGCGTCATGTGCCGCACCGTCCGCACCAGCAGGGCCGAGCTGACGAGCAGCGCGCAGGCGAGCGCCACCTCCGCGGTGACCAGCACCGAATACATGCGCCGCGGCCCACGTGAACTGCCACGCTCACCGGACCTGAGATCCACCGACACCTGCCGCCTGAGGAGCAGCAGCGCGGGGACGAGGCCGAAGACCACCGTGGTGAGGCCGACCACGCCCACGCCGAGCGCCAGGACGCGGCCGTTCACGCCCGCGTCCTGCAGCCGCGGGATCTCCACGGGCATCACGTGGGCGATCACGGGCAGCGCCGCCGCCGCGGCCACGACGCCCAGGCCGCCCCCCGCGACCGACAGCACGAGGCTCTCGGACAGCAGCTGCCCGACGATCCGCCGCGGCGAGGCCCCGAGCGCCACGCGGACGGCAATCTCGCGCTCGCGCGAGAGCGCGCGCGTCAGCAGCAGCGAGGCGACGTTCAGGACCGCGATCGCGAGGAGCAGCGCGACGGCGCCGAACAGCACCATCAGGGCGGGGCGGTAGTACCCCAGCTGGTTGTCGAGCAGCGGGACGAGACGGGATCCCCAGCCCTTGCCCGGACTGTTCCGCGTGTGGCCGAACTCCGTTTCGAGGCGCGTCCACAGCGCGTCGATCGCGCTCTGCGCCTCGTCGATCGTGGTGCCGTCCCTCAGGCGGGCCACGGCCTCCATGAAGTGGGCCTGGCGGCTGTGCTGCGTCATGTCCCATTGCAGCCGCTGCCAGACGTCCACCTCGCCGGGAAAGTGAAAGCCCGGCGGCATGATGCCGGCCACGAGGTAGGCGGTCCCGTTCAGCAACAGCGGTCTCCCGAGAATCGCGCGATCGGCCCCGTAGCGCGAGCGCCAGAGGCGATCGCTGATGACCATGATCCGCTCGCCGCTGGCGTGGAGCGGCCCACCCACGGGGAACCCCTCTCCCAGCTGCGGTCGGACGCCGAGCACGTCGAAGAGGTTGCCGCTGGCCTCGATGGTGGTGACGCGCAGCGGATCGAGCCCGGGGTCGGTGAGGTTGATGCCGGGGCGCCACCAGGCGGCGGCGTCCTCGAAGACGGGCAGCGCGCGCTGGTCCATGAAGTTCACGGGCGAGATCGGATCGCGGCTGAGCGCCTGATCCGCGTTGGTGTCCCAGATCGTCACCAGGCGGTCGGGGGCGCGGTACGGCAGCGGCCTGAGGATCACGGCATCCACCACCGTGAAGACCGCCGCTGTCGCACCAACGCCGAGTCCCAGGACCAGGACCGTGACCAGGGTGAACCCGGGGTGCTGCCGAAGCTGCCGAAGCGCTGCCGTGAGGGCCGTCATGACCTCGATTGGACGGCAGGGACGCCGGAAGCGTTGGATGGTGCGGCCGGCGTGACGAGCGGCCGGTACAATAGCGCCACATGCCTTCGCGCCGGACGTCGCCCCTCGTCAAGATCGCCGTTGCCCTGGTCGCCCTCGGTGGCCTCGCGTTTCTCTTCGTCCGTTCGCTGGATGACGCGCGCGCCGAGCCGTACACCGTCCGGCCCGAGCACCTGGGGCCGTGGACGCTCGTGGCCGATCCCGAGGCGCCCGGCGACCGGCCGCTCGTCCTGCTGAGCCCTCCGCCGGAGATGCCGATGCGGCTGTTCCGGCAGGTGTTCTCGAGGGCGGGCGAGTCCCTGAGCACGCCCAACGCGCCGGGCATCGGCCTGGTGCTGGCCGCGGAGCTGCGCGGCTCGCCGATCCCGGTGGACGAACTGCTCACGCTGGCACGCGAAGCCGGCCTCGAGCGGGCGCGTCTCACGCCCCGGTGCATAGGGTACCGCCGGCTGTCGCAGCCGGGCTCCACGCGGCAGCTCTACTTCGTCTGGTTCGATCTGCCGGAGTTCGCGGTGTTCCGGCAGGCGCTCGTCGATCGGGTCACGGAAGCGGGCGGCCCGAGGTTCGAGGCCGGGGCGCTCTCACCGGTGATGATGCTGGCGGCCGCGCCGGACTTCTCGCGGTGGATGCCGATTGTCGCCGACGCGGAGAAGGACTGCGTGGCCCCGGTGACGGTGGAGTAGACCCACGCGCGGCATCACGAGCCCGACGGCGGCATCGACAGGCCCAGTTCGCGCGTCATGAACGCCAGCTCGGCAGCGGTGTCTTCGATTCGCCGGGAGAACGGCAGTCCACGATTCGCGGCGTGGCCCGCCTTCGGGTGGTAGCGCAGGATCACCGGTCGTCCCGAGGTCGAGGACGCCTGGAGCCGGGCCGTGAACTTGCGCGCCGCCAGGGGCGGCACCCGCGTATCGTGATCGCCCGACGACAGCATCACGGCCGGATACGCGGTGGCGGGGCGGACGTGCTGATAGGGCGAGTACTGCCTGATCGCGTCGAACTCGGCCTTGATCGCCGCGTCGCCGTACTCGAGCAGGGCCGGCATGTTGTTGTTGGTCGTGAACTGGTTGAAGCGGAGGATGTCCACATCCGGGAATCCGCAGAGCACGGCCCGGTAGAGATCGGGGCGCTGCGTCAGCGCCGCGCCGACGAGCAGCCCGCCGTTGCTGGTGCCCATGATGCCGAGCGCCGACGGGCTCGTGTATCGCTCGCTGACCAGCCACTCGCTCGCCGCGATGAAGTCGTCGAAGACGCGCTGCTTGTTGGTGCGCATGCCGGCGCGGTGCCAGGCCTCGCCGAACTCGCTGCCGCCGCGCAGCAGGGCGACGGCGTAGACGCCGCCCGCCTCAATCCACGCCGCCGCGAACGGTGAGAAGGCCGGCTTCTGCGCCGCGTAGAAGCCGCCGTACCCGAACAGCGCCGCCGGCGTCGTGCCGGTGCGGGCGAGGCCGCGGCGGTGCACCACCCACACCGGCACGGCGGTCCCATCCTTCGAGGTCGCCTTGCCCTGCGATACCTCGTACGCCGATCCGTCGAAGGTGATTTCCGGCCCGCGCTCGAGGGTGCGCTCGCCCGTCGCGAGGTCGATCCGCCACGACGCCTCGGGCGCGGTGAACGATTCCAGCGTCAGCAGCGCGTGGCCCGGGCCGTCGCCTCGAATCGAGGCCGAGTGCATCGGCGGGACGTCCAGCTCTCGTCCGCGCGTCCCCGCCTTGTCGAACGCGACAATCGCGTTCGATCCATCACGCAGGAACTGGCCGTAGACCGCGTCGCCGATGACGGCGAAGTCCTCGAGCACCTCGGGCTGTTCGGCGATGACCGTCCGCCAGGCCGCGGGTGCCGGCCGCGCGAGGTTCACCGCGACCACGCGGTTCCTCGACGCCTCGAGGTCGGTCCGCATCCACAGCTCCCCGTTCACGAACCGCGGGTAGAAGCGCGCATCCGCACCCTCGACGATGGCAAACGGCTTCGCGTCGCGGGCCTTCAGGCTCTGCGCGAACACGTCGGTCCTCGCCCACCCGTGCTGGGCGGTGAAGGCCAGCCACGCTCCATCGTCCGACTGGAGGACCGACACGAAGGTCGTGGGCCCGTAGCCGTCGCCGAACACGAGGGCGTCGCCGGCCGTGTCGGTGTTCCACACGTGCTTCCGGATGCGTGCGCCGGTCTGGCGCGAGCGCACGCTGTAATAGAAGCCGTCATCCCCGGTGGCCGGCACGACGCTGCTGTAGAGCGCCGCGGGGAACCGATCCGGCAGGTCCCGATTCGTCGCGAGATCGCGAATGCGCATCTCGAACTCGTCCTGGCCGCCGTCGCGCACGCCGTAGATCAGATACCGGCCCGGCCGATCGACGGAGACGAGCTCGACCCGCGTCGTCAGGTCGTCACTGAGCGCCGTGGCATCGACGACCACGTCGTAGCGTGCCTGCGGGTCGATGGGCTCGCGGGGCGCCGTGCCACCGGCCGCCGGGTTCGGCACCGCTCGCTTGACGATCGACGCGATCTCCTCGCCGACGCGGCGCAGCGTGAAGTACTCGGCCTCGCCGCCCTGCCGCGGCGCTCCGATCTCCGCCCGATCGGTCAGTGCGCGGAGCCGGCGTTCCAGCGCCTGCCGGCGTTCGTCGCGCGGCAGCACGAGATCGGCGTAGGCGGTCTGGGCGGCAATCCACGTGCGCGTCTCGGGCGCGTCCTGCTGCTCGAGCCACCGGTACGGGTCCGGGAACGTCTCCCCGTGGATCGTGTCGACGACGGCCTCGACGCGCGCCACCGGGGCCGCCGGCGGCGGAACCTCTGCCGCGCCGCAGGCACTGGCGCCGCCAACCAGCACACCGGCCAGCAGCAGGGTCCACCCTCGAGCCCATCGCGTCATCTGAAACCTCTCGCGAACAGTACACGATCCAGCGCCCGTCGGACGTGCTCAGCGTGACTCCGCCGCTCCCAGAGTGTGCGGGCGGCGCGCTCAGTCGCAGCGCAGCGCGTCCACGGGGTTGGTACGGGTCGCACGGCGCGCCGGAATGAGACAGGCGAGCAGGCCTGCCAGCGCGAGCGCCGCGACGACGGTCGCGAAGATGAGAGGATCCCAGGGCCTGACGTTGAAGAGCATGGCGCCGAGCGCCCGCGAGAGCAGCGCCGCAAGGGCGAGGCCGACGGCCAGCCCGACCCCGAGCTGCCCGGCGCCCTGCCGGAGAATCAATCGCAGCACGGTGCGGCGGTCCGCACCGAGGGCCATGCGCACGCCGATCTCCCGCGTCCGGCTGCTGGCGGAGAAGGCCATGATCCCGTAGAGGCCGATGGTGGCCATCGCGAGGGCCGCCAGGCCGAACGCCACGAACAGCGTGCCAAATGCCCGGAAGAACCACGTGTCGAGGGCATACTGATCGCTCAACGAGCGCACCCAGTAGAGCGGAAGCGCGGCGTCCAAACGGTTCACCTCGTCCTGGATGGTGGCCGCATAGCTTCCAGGCGACTGCTCGGTACGGACGACCAGGCTCATGAAGTTGATCACGTTCTGCGCGAGCGGGATGTACACGCCCTCGTGCCGGGGGTTGATCGCACCCATGGCTCCGCCCAGATGGAGATCGGGCACCACGCCGACGATCCGTCTCCACGGCACGTCAGCCGGGCCGAGCTTGATCCGGGCGCCCAGCGGATCCTGGTTCGGGAAGAACAGCGACACGAATCGCTCGTTCACGATCGCCACCGGGTCGCTCCCGGGACCATCGGTGCGTGTGAACGCCCGCCCGCGAATCGGCCGGACGCCCACCACGCCGAAGTAGTCCGGTGTGATGACCATGCGGCGGGCCAGCGGATGGTCTTGGTCCGTCGCATAGGCCACACCGTCCACGGTGAGCGGCTGCATCTGACTGCTGCCGCGCCCGGGCAGATCGGAGGTGAACGCGGCGGCACGAAGCCCGGGACGTCCGGCGAGCCGATCGAGAAGACCGTCGTAGAACTGGAGCTGCGCCGCTGGCGTCGGGTAGTCCTTCTCGAACAGGCCGACGCGCGCGGTGAAGATGTTGGCCGGCTCGAATCCCCAGTCGAAGGTGGCGACATTGACCACCGTCCGTATCATCAGGCCCGCGGCGATCAGGAGGCTGCACGAGACCGCGAGTTGCGCGACCACCAGTACCCGGCTGACGCGGCCCATGCGCTGGCCCGACGAGCCGCGCGACTCGTCGTTCATGATCTCCGCCACGTTGGTGCGTGACGCGCGCACGGCCGGGATGATGCCGGCCAGCAGCGTGGCAATCACCGTGAGGGCGAGGACGAACGCGAGGACACCCGGCTCGAGACGGACGACGAACCATGGCGGCATCTCGAGCGTGGCCAGCCCGGCGTTGAACCAGTCCATGCCGACCTTGGCGACCGCCAGCCCCGCGCCGGCGCCAAGCGTCGCGAGCACGAGGGTCTCGACCAGCAGTTGCGCGACGGTGCTGCCGCGAGCGGCGCCGAGCGCGGTGCGAATCGCGATTTCCTTGCTGCGGTCCACACCCCGAGCCAGCAGCAGGTTCGCGACGTTCGCGCACGCGATGAGCAGCACGCCGAACACCGCCGCCAGCATCGTGTAGAGCATGGCGGCGCCTTCCGGCCCGATGAACAGGTCGGCCTGCCGGACCACGGTGGCCCCGATGCCCTGGTTCGAGGCCGGGTACTCCGCGGCGAGCCGCCCGGCGATCGCCGACATCTCGGCCTGCGCCTGATCCAGGCTCACGCCGTCCTTCAGCCGCCCCACGGCCTGGAGCTGGGTCCCTTCGAACGCCGGTCCGCCGCTCCTGGAGAACGCGAGCGGATCGATGCGCAGCGGCAGCCACGCGTCCACCGGCCCGGGGAACCCGAAATGCTCGGGCAGGACGCCGACGATGGTGGTGGGCTGGGCGTTGGCGCGAACCACGCGGCCAATGACCGTCGGATCGCCCTTGAAGCGGTCCTGCCACGCCCGGTAGCTGAGCATCATCACCGGTGGCGTCGAAGGATGGTCCTCCTCGGGGCGGAACGTTCGCCCGAGGATGGGCCGGACGCGCAGGAGGTCGAAGATGTGCGCGCTGGCGTAGTTGCCGAGGTACCGAATCGGTGTGCCCTCCGTGCCCCCGACGTTCACCGTCTCGGCGAAGTACGCCGCGATGTCCTCGAAGCTCGTCTGCTGGCGTCGCCAGTCCTCGAAGTCGTGGAAGCCGACGCCCATGAACTGGACGCCCTGGGCCGGCCGGTTGCGGGAGAGGGCCACCAGGCGGTCGGCCTCCTCGTACGGCAGCCCCGTGATCACCGCCACGAAGACGATGCTGAACATCGTGGTGGTGAGGCCGATGCCGAGCGCGAGCGCGGTGACGGCCGTCAGGCTGAGCCCGGGCCGCCGGACCAGCATGCGAATACCGAGGCGGAGGTGTCTGAGCAGGGCGCTCATGCTGGTCTCGCGGTATTGGACGAGCCCGGGCCCTGAAATGTTGTCAGGCGAGGCCGGCGGGCGCCGGAGTATGGCGAGAGATCAGCGCACCACCAGCGGCTTCGTGGTGGTGGGGGAGCCGCACTTCTCGAACCAGTCGATGCCCTCGCTGACCAGGTCGAACTTCAGGGCGTAGCGGCCCGGCGTGCCGGGTGCGGGCACCTCGATGGGCACGTCCACGGTAGCGCCGGGCTCGATGTCGCCCGGCAGCCACGCGCGGGCGTAATCGCGGTTGATCAGGGTGCCGTCCTCGGCCATCAGCTGCGCGCCCAGGCGCACGAGGCGCCGGCCGTAGCTGGCCTGCGCGCGGAACGGCCGGGTGGACAGGTTCTTCACGCGCGTCTTCACCGTCACCGGCTGCGCGGCCTTCGCGCGCAGCGGGAAGCCCGGAATCAGCGTGCGCACGTCGATCTGCGCCCGAGGCGTCGTGCCGGGAATGGCGTTACCGAGCCCGCTCATGTCCCAGACCTCGTGCCGGATGCGCGCGTAGTCCGGCGTGCCGGGCGCGAAGCGGCGCGAGTAGGAATCCTCGGGATGGTCCGTGATCTCCCAGCAGAGCCGGTCCACGCCGATCTCGGCGGCGATCCGGCGGGCCCTGTCCATCTCGTCATCCGAGTCGTTCCAGGTGAAGAGGATGTAGCGCCAGTTCAGGTGCGGCACGTCGCGGCCGCTCTTCCGCTTCTCGTCGGCCATCGCCCGGAGGTTGGCGATCGCCTTGTCGAAGTTCCCCCGCTGCCGGTACTTCACGTACACGTCCTGCGACGCGCCATCGATGGAGAAGGTGACCTCGTCGATGCCGGAGTGCACCAGCCGCCGCGCCTTCTCCTCGGTGAGCGCCAGGCCGTTGGTGCTCGAGTAGAGATAGATGTGCGGGAACTTCGTCTTGATGTACTCGCACATCTCGACGGCGCGCTTGTGGAGGAAGGCCTCCCCGTAGTTGAAGAAGTCGATCCGCCCGAGCGAAGGGCCTGCCTCGTCGACCGCGCGCACGAACAGGTCCCAGTCGAGCATGCCGGCCTGCCGCGTCCGGGTGATGCCGGTCTCCGGCGCGCAGCACGACTGGAAGCACGAGATGTTGCAGGCGGCCGTGCACTCGATGTACAGCCGTCCCGGCAGAGGGCCCACGGTCACGTCCCGCTGCGGAACCGGGTCGTCGGGCCCGAGCGGCAGCTTCAGCGGGCAGTCGCCGCAGAACGCCGATCCGCCCTGGTTGAGGTCGGCGCGCAGCTGCCGCGCGGTCGGGCCCTGCCAGATGTCGGCGATCGTGCTGGTCCGCACGTCGCCCAGGACGCGCTTCGCGTACGGATCCGCGCAGCCGCAGACGATGCGGCCGTCGCAGAGCATGACGGCGATCGAGTGCGGCCAGGAGCAGGTGAAGCGGGTGGCGAGGTAGTTCTCGGACATAAGAGACAGGAGACAGGAGATAGGAGACAGGAGACAGGAGATAGGAGACAGGAGGCAGGAGGCAGGAGGCAGGAGACAGGAACCAGGAGATAGCAGATAGAGCCAGGGCTTTCGGCCTCCCCGTTCCTATCTCCTACCTCCTGTCTCCTACCTCCTACCTCCTACCTCCTACCTCCTACCTCCTACCTCCAGCACCGGGTCTGTCACTTCTTCCCCAGCTTCTTGATGTACTGTTCCAGCCGATCGTTCTCGTATTTCACCTGGTTGAGGAACAGGCTCTCGACCAGGTACGCGCGGAGGTCCTCGTCGCCCATTTGCGACACGAGGTGGTTGATCTCCCGGTTCATGTCCTCGTAGCTGCCGCCCTCGATCACCCTGGCCGTGACCTCGTGGAACAGCGTCTCGAGGATGGCGAGCAGGTCGCCGTCGAGCGGGATGGCCTTGCCCGTGGTGGTCGTGATGCTGCGCATGGCTAGGCCCCGAAACTCTGCACGGCGGTCGCCTCGTCGGGGAACATCTTGAGGAAGTTGTGGGCGCCGGTCATCGTGAGCATCGTCTCCACGCGCTTCTGGACGCCGGCCAGCCGGAGCTGGCCGCCCGCGGTGGTGGTCTGCCGGTACAGGTCCATGAGGCAGCCGATGGTGGCCGAATCGACATAGGTGACCTTCGACAGGTCGATGAGCACCTTGCGATCGCCGCCGGCCAGCAGGCCGGCCACGGCGGCGGAGAAGTCCTGCAGGAGCGGATACATGATGCGCGTCTCGCCGATGCGGACGATGGCGACGTCGTGAGAGCGGTCGGTCGTGAGGTTCATCCTCGTACCCCTTCGAGTTCATCGCGCAGCCGCTGGATCTGGCGCGCCAGTTCCGTGCGGCCGCGGTTGATGCGTGACTTGACGGTGCCTTCCGGCAGCTGGAGCCTGTCGGCGATCTCCTGGTACGACAGCTCCTGGAGGTCCCGGAGCATGACGGCGCTGCGCAGCGTCGGCTGCAGCTCCGCCATCGCGCGCCGGAGCAGCTCGACGCGCCCGCGCTGCTCGAGCTCCGCGTAGGCGCTGGGCGTGGAGGCGGCGGGCGTCAGCTCGCCGGCGTCGACGTCGCGGTCGATGGTCTCCCGCTCCTTGCGCACGCTGCGGTAGTGATCGATGCACAGGTTGCGCGAGACGCTCACCAGCCAGGTCTGGAAGTTGGCGCGCCGGTCGAACGTGTGGAGCGACTTGAAGATCTTGAGGAAGATGTCCTGCGTCAGGTCCTCGGCCTCGTCGTGCTTGCCGGTGAACTTGTACGCGATGTTGAACACCTTCCGGCGGTGCTGCCGGACGATCTCCTCCCATGCCTGCTGATCGCCGGCGAGGCAGCGCTGGATCAACGCATCGATGGCGTCCGTGGGAGCCGAGGACGGATCTGGCATGAGGCGTGAATAGAGTACGCCGGCAGGCGGGGCCAGAATATCACGAAAACCCGGGCGCTCCGGCCGTGCCGCCGCGTTATGATCGCGGGCTGATGAACGGAGTGATCGAGGCGATTGCCGCGGCCGTCGGCACGCCCGCCTACGTCTACGACGCCGAGGCCATCCGGGCGGCGTATCACCGGCTCGACACCGCCTTCGGCGACACACCACACGCCATTCACTACGCCCTCAAGGCCAACTCGGCGCTCGCCATCGTGCGCCTCGTCCGGTCGCTGGGCAGCGCGGCCGACGCCAACTCGATGGGCGAGGTGGAGGTCGCGCTCCGCTGCGGGTTCCGGCCCGACGAGATCGTCTTCACCGGCGTCGGCAAGCGCGAGGACGAGCTCGAACGCGCGGTCGCGCTGGGCCTGCTCGCGATCAACGTCGAGTCCCCGGGGGAACTGGACCGGCTCGCCCACCTGGCCGCCAGCCGCGGCGCGGTGGCGCGCGTCGCCCTGCGGGTCAACCCCGACATCGACGCGCAGAGCCATCCCCACATCTCCACGGGCCTCAAGTCGAACAAGTTCGGCGTGCCCATCGAGATGGCGCCGGCGCTGTTTCGCGAGATCGCGTCGCGGCCATCGCTCGCGGCCGTCGGCATCCACGTGCACATCGGGTCGCAGATCACCTCGCTCGATCCGCTCGAGCGGGCCGCGGACGCCGTCGTCGCGCTGGCGCACGAGCTCGGCAACCAGGGCATCAGGATCGAGCACCTCGACTTCGGCGGCGGCGTCGGCATCGCCTACGACGGCGGGGCGGTGCCCGACGCGTCCGACTACGTGCGCCGGATCGTGCGCGTGGCGGGATCGTCCGGCATGAAGCTGGCGATCGAGCCGGGGCGCGTGCTGGTGGGGGCGGCCGGCGTGCTGCTCTCGCGCGTGGTGGACGTGAAGCATCTCCCCGGCGCCAAGCGGTTCGTCGTGCTCGATGCCGGGATGACCGAGCTGATGCGCCCCGCCCTGTACGGCGCGTTCCACCGGATCGAGCCGGTGCGCCGGCGGGCCGGTTCGCCCCATCCGTGCGACATCGTCGGCCCCATCTGCGAGAGCACCGACACCTTTGCGCGCGACCGCCTGCTGCCACCCGTGGAGGTGGGGGACCTCGTCGTGATCCGCGACTGTGGCGCGTACAGCGCCGTCATGGGGTCCAACTACCTGCGGCGCCCGCTGCCGCCCGAGGTGATGGTGGACGGCGCCGGATGGCGCGTCACGCGCCGCCGCCAGACGCTCGAGGACATGCTGGCCCTGGAAGCGTGATGGTCATCGCCTTCGAGGGGCTCGATCAGAGCGGCAAGCAGACCCAGTCCGAGCGGCTGGCGGCCGTGCTGCGCGCGGAGGGAGCGCGGGTCGAGTTCCTGACCTTCCCTGAATACACGACGGCCATCGGCATCGAGATCGGCAAGGCCCTCGCGGGTGCGCGCGACTACGCCCCCGACACGCTGCAGCTGCTCTACATCGCCAACCGCTACGAGTTCCGCCCGCGCATCCTCGAGTGGCTCGCGGCCGGGGCCATCGTCATCTGCGACCGCTACGTGGCGTCGAGCGTCGCCTACGGCGAGGCACAGGGGCTCGACCCCGAGTGGCTGCGAGACGTCCAGCGCCACCTGCCGGCGCCCGCGCTGACCCTCGTCCTCGACATTCCCCCGGAGGTGTCGCTCGCGCGCAAGCACGCGGCGCGCGACAGGTTCGAGCGCGACCTTCCGCTGCTGTCCCGCGTGCGGGCCAGCTACCAGCGCCAGGCGCAGGCGCCGGACTGGCGGCTCATCGATGGCCAGATGGGCGTCGAGGCGGTGGCGGCGGAGGTTCTGCGGGCGGTCCGCTCACGACTCGGGACGCGGTGAGCGCCCGGACCTCGCCGACGCCGGCCGAGGCCAGCTCCCGGGCACACGCATCGAGCGTGGCGCCGGTCGTGCAGACGTCATCCACGAGCACGACGATCAGGCGACCCACCGGCACCCTGGTCTCGCGGACCGCGCGCGCGCCGGAGCGCGGGCGCCAGCGGAACCCGTCCCGGACGTTGCGGTGGCGCTGCGCGGCCGGGAGGCTCACCTGCGGTGGCGTGTCCCGTGCCCGCGCCAGCAGGGGATACACCGGCGGACCGAGGTGCCGGGCCAGGCGCTCCGCCTGGTTGAAGCCGCGGGCCCACGCGCGCCTGGCATGGAGTGGGACCGGGACCAGCAGATGGGCGCCATGCAACACGTCCGCGCCCGATTCGCGCATCAGGGCGGCGAGCGGCGCGGCCGTGGACTGGCGGGCGTCGTACTTGAGCGCGTGCACCACGTCACGGAGCACGCCGTCGTGCGGGCCCACCGCCGCCTGGCGCGCCAGGACCGCTGGCCGGCGCCGGCACCGGGCACAGCGCCCCGCCTCCACGCACGCCACGCGCCAGGAGGGCAGCGGCATGCCGCACGACGCGCAGCACGGGGGCGTGAAGCGGACGAGGCGTGCCCAGCAGCCGTCGCAGACGGCGCCCCGGAGCGGCCGCGGCACCGTCCGACCGCATGACACGCACGGCGGCTCGAAGAGGCCCGCGAGCGCCCGATCGATCCAGGCGCGCCAGCGGCTCATCGCCGCCCTCGAGACGGGCGCTGCTCAGGGCTCCGTGGGCGTGTCGCCGACGGCGATACGGCGTGCGGTGGCCCACAGCCGCTCCAGCCCGTAGAACGTCCGCGCCGCCGGCGAGAACACGTGGACCACGAAGTCGAAGTAGTCGAGCAGCACCCACTCGGCCCGCTTGGACCCCTCCACGTTTGACGGCCGCACGCCCGCGCCCTTGAGCGCCATCTCCACGCCATCGGCAATCGCCTGCACCTGCCGCGCGCTGGCTCCGGTCGCGATCACGAAGAAGTCCGTGAAGGCGTCGCTCTTCCGCAGGTCGAGAACCACCACCTCCAGCCCCTTCTTGTCGAGTGCCGCCTCGACGGCCAGCTGGACGGCCCTGGGCAGACGTGGACGGCTCGTGGGGGCCTTCGTGGCGGACGGCTTACGGGCGCGGCGAGGGCTGGGTTTCGTCATGCAATCCGGTCTCCAGGATTCGTGGACCGAGCCCGCGAGCGCATGGGGCGGGCGTCAGGCATAGAGGTGATGGTCGTGGATGTAGCGACCGACGCGGTCCGGGACGAGCCCGTCGATCGGCTCACCGGCCGCGGCCCGCGCCCGGATCTCGGTGGAGGAGACCGACGGCGTCGAGGCGTGAACGAGGAAGATCGAGGGAAACCGCGCGTGACGGCAGGCATCGGGCGCCGTGGTGTCGCACTCGACGAAACGTGTCGCCAGCTCCGGCAGGCGCGCGCGGACGCGCTCGAACGACGTGCCGATCCTGGCGATCACCACGAAGTGGGCCAGCTCCAGGACCGCTGGGTAGCGATACCACGACGCAATTTCTGCAAACGCATCCGCTCCCGTGATGAAGAAAAACTGCCGATCGACGCCCGCGCGCAGCGCGGTCAGGGTGTCGAACGTGTACGACGGTCCTCCGCGCAGCAGCTCGAGATCCGATGCCGACCAGCCTGGCGTGTCCGCCACGCTCAGCCTGACCATCTGCAGACGATGATACCCGGATGCGCGGGGACTGTCAGGCCGGTGCGGCGGGGCGCTGGACGGGATCACGATCAGCCGATCGAGCGCCAGGGCGGACATGGCGGCGCGTCCCGCCGCCAGATGGCCCTCGTGAATGGGATCGAACGTGCCGCCGAGCACGCCGACCCGCTCCACGCTCATGCGGTCGCGGTGTCGGCGTCGCGCGCGGCCGCGGCGGCGCGGTCGGCCTCGCGCCCCTCGGCCACCGGCGCCCAGAGCGCTTCGAGCAGCGCGGGCAGGCCTTCACCCGACGCGGCCGACACCTTGATGAACGGCAGGGACAGCGCCTTCGCCCGCTTCTGCAGCGCCTTTACCCGTGCGGGCTCGTCCACGGCATCGAGCTTGGTGGCGACGACCACCTGCGGCTTCTCCAGCAGGGAGGCATCGTAGAGTGCCAGCTCACGGCGGATGGTGTCGAGGTCGTCCACGGGATCGCGGCCAGACTCGCTCGACACGTCCACCAGGTGGGCGAGCACCTTCGTGCGCTCGATGTGCCGGAGGAACTGGTGGCCGAGCCCGTGGCCCTCGTGCGCGCCTTCGATGAGACCCGGCACGTCGGCCACGACGAAGCTGCGGTCGTCGCTCAGGCTGACCACCCCCAGGTGCGGCGTGAGCGTCGTGAACGGGTAGTTGGCGATCTTGGGCTTCGCGGCGGAGATGCGCGAGATGAGGGTGCTCTTGCCCGCGTTGGGATAGCCCACCAGGCCCACGTCCGCCAGCAGCTTCAGCGTGAGGCGGAGGCGCCGCTCATCGCCGGGCTCGCCGGGCTGCACCTTGCGCGGCGCGCGGTTGGTGGACGTGGCGAAATGCGCGTTGCCCAGGCCGCCGCGTCCGCCGCTGGCCACCCGCACGCGCTGGCCCACCTCGGTGAGGTCGGCGATCTGCACGTGCTCACCGGTGTCGGGATCCACCGCATGGATCGTCGTGCCCACGGGGACCGGCACGTCGAGGTCGCGCCCGTTGCGGCCGTGGCGATTGGAGCCCTGGCCATGACCGCCCCGCTGGGCAGCGAACTCGGGGTTGAAGCGGAAGTGGACGAGGGTGTTGCGGTGAGGATCGGCAACGAGGTAGACCGAGCCGCCCGAGCCGCCATCACCGCCATCGGGACCGCCGCGCGGGACGAACTTCTCGCGGCGGAAGCTCAGGCACCCGCGGCCGCCGTCGCCGGCCTTGACGTGGATATCGGCTTCGTCAACGAACATAGGTCAAAAAGAGACCACGAAGAGCGCGACGGCCACGAAGGCTGACACGAAGACTTCTCGGGAGGAAGGCGGGCCCCGGCTACGGAGCACGTGTAGACCGCCTTTCCAGGATAGCTTCGTGCCGTCCTTCGTGTCCTTCGCGTCTTCGTGGTCTCTTTCGTCTCTCGACGCTACTCGACGGGCTGGATCGAGATGAACCGGCCGCGCGAGCCGTGGTCCTCGAACTTCACCGTGCCGGTGACCTTGGCGAACAGCGTGTCGTCCTTGCCGAGGCCGACGTTCTGGCCGGGCTTGTACTTGCGGCCCCGCTGACGCACGAGGATGGAGCCTCCGGTGACGAGGTTGCCGTCGAACCGCTTGACGCCGAGGCGCTGCGAGTTCGAATCGCGTCCGTTACGAGAACTGCCCTGTCCCTTTTTTGTGGCCATGGTCCTACGCCTGGATGTCGGTGATGCGCACGCGCGTCAGCAGGCTGCGATGGCCCTGCGTGCGGCGGTACTGCTTGCGGCGCTTCTTCTTGAACACCCGGACCTTCTTGCCCTTGTCGGTCCGGTCGATGACGCCGACGACCTTCGCGCCGTCCACGAACGGCGTTCCGGTGAGCACCTCGCCGGCGTCCTTGCCGACGAGCAGCACCTGGTCGAAGGCGACCGAGGCGCCGGCCTCTCCGGTGTGTCCGTCTACGGCGATGATGGCGCCGGGCTCGACGCGGAACTGGCGGCCGGAGGCCTTGATGATCGCAAACACGGTGTCTCTCCGCTCGAAGTGGGAGCACCCGGCGGACGAACCCGGCGGGCGCAGGAACCACTGATTGTAGCACGACACCCGGCCGCCTGGACCGACACCCCGGTCAACGGGACCGGAATCCCGTCGCTCCAAGGGCCCCCACCTACTTCAGGAGGACCCTGTTTCCCCGTATCTTCTGTGCGCTCAACGTGTTGAGGAAGGTCGGGAGCAGGCGGTCCATCAGCTCGAAATAGGAGGACAGCGCCGGCGTCTGCTGGTTGGAGTTGTAGAGAATCTCCTCCCGGAACGACTCGCTGTAGAGCTGCTCGCCCGTCCGGCCGTCGATGAACACGAACGTGGGCCGCAGGATGAACCCCTTGCGCTCCATGTAGGTGCGCACCGGCACCACCTGCCGGCGGCCGAACGAGTCGTACACTTCCTGCTCGCGCTGGACGAAGCCCTCCCGGGCGTGGGGCAGGAACAGGACGGCGCCCGTGACGATGAGCGGCTGCTCGTGCTCCTCGCCGACCTGCTTCCAGAACTCCCGGTCCTCGAAGAGCTTCGCGTACCGGTCGAGGTCCCGCTCGGTCTGGACCGCCGGCAGCTGCCCGTCCTCGGTGGGCTCGGCGGGCGGGGCCGCGGGAATGTCGCTCGGGGGCGCGCCCTCATCCGGCGGCGTGGCGGCATCCTCGAGGGCACGCTCGGCAAGCGCCACGGTGTCGGCATCCACCACCCGCAGGACGTTCTTGTTGCGCAGCTGGCTGCGGAGGAGGCGCACCGTCTCCATGTTGGCGTCGAGGTCGTCGTTGGCGCCCGCGAGGAACCCCGCGATGTAGACGCGCTGGAACGGTGTGATGTCCAGCTTTGGGGCAATCGGCGTCTGGATGGGGACTTCGACGTAGCCGCCCCCTCCGCCGCACCCCGCGGCGAGCGCGGCGCCGACGATGCTAAGGCTGGCGACCGTCTTTCGGAGCCGCTCGATCATTGAGTTCCTTGAACAGATCGAAGTTCTGCTTGATGAGCTGGTTGTTGGGCTGGAGCGCGATGGCCTTTTCGTAGGCTTCGCGTGCCTTGTCGAGTTGCCCGCCCTGCTCGTAGGCGACGGCCAGGTTGTTGAACGCCGGGGCGTAGGTCGGATCCAGCTGCGTGGCGCGCTCCCACCGGTAGATCGCTTCGCGCCAGAGGCCCTTCTGCGCCACCTGTATTCCGAACTCCACCTGCTGCTTCGCCGCGCCGCGGTCCTGCGCCGATGCCGGCAGCGCGGTAGCGACAGCGATCGCAATCGCGAGCGAGAGGGGACGGGCGAACATACTCCTCTTGCCACTATAGCGACAGCCCACAGGGGCTTCAAGCGAATTGCCTTGCGCGCCGCGTCGGCGTCGGGTGTAGGCTGGCACTACGGAGGTCACGGCGCCGGCAGGAGTTGTCGGCCCATGCACGACCTCTGTGTCCCGCACGGCGCACACGCGTTTCCCCAGCGCCTCATCGCCATTCCCGATCCGCCAGCGCAGCTCTGGGTGCGCGGCGCGCCCGCACACCTTCCCGCCCCCGGCCAGCCGGCCATCGCGGTCGTCGGATCACGCTCCGCCACCCGAGATGGCCTCGACGCGGCCCGGCGTATTGCCGACGGCCTGGCCCGCGCCGGTGTCGTCGTCGTGAGCGGCCTTGCGCGCGGGATTGACGCCGCCGCGCACCAGGCCACGCTGGATGCGGACGGCTGCACGATTGCCGTGCTCGGGTCCGGATTGCGGCGCCTCTACCCGCCCGAGCACGAGGCGCTCGCCGAGCGGATCCTCGCCCGGGGCGCTGTCGTGTCCGAGTACCTGCCCGACACCCCGCCCCTCGCCGGGCTCTTCCCCCGGCGAAACCGGCTGGTCGCCGGCCTCGCCGACGCCGTCGTCGTGGTCGAGGCCCCAGAGAAGAGCGGCGCGCTGATCACGGCCGGCGCGGCCCTGGACCAGGGAAAGGATGTGCTCGTGGTGCCCGGCCGGGTCGTCGGCCAGCGGAACCGCGGCGGGCATCTGCTGATCAGGGACGGAGCGACGCTGGTAGAGTCGGCCGGCGACATCCTGATGGAGATGGGGTGGGCGGCGAGTGTCGGCACCGGGCCCACGGGAGCGGATGAAAGCCCGGAACTCGTTGAATTCACGGTGGATGATATCGTCCGGGAAACCGGCGAACTGCCGCAGCAGGCACTGGCGCGCCTGCTGCGGGAGGAGGTGGCTGGCGGAATCCGGCGAATTGGATCGGCCAGATTCCTGCGGGTGCGGACCCGCGTGCTAACGTAATCTGTTCAACCAACCCACAATGGCCAAGCCTCTCGTCATCGTCGAATCCCCAGCCAAGGCCCGCACCTTGTCCCGATTTCTGGGGACCAAGTACCGGGTCGAGGCCAGCTATGGCCATGTCCGCGACCTCCCGGAATCCGCGGCGGAGGTGCCCAAGGAGATCAAGGGTAAGCCCTGGGGGCGCATGGGCGTCGATACCGACGGTCAGTTCACGCCGTACTACGTCATCCCGGCCGACAAACGGAAGTACGTCACGGCGCTGAAGGCCGCGCTGAAGGACGCGTCGGAAGTGATCCTCGCCACCGACCCGGATCGTGAAGGGGAGTCAATCAGCTGGCACCTGACACAGATCCTCAAGCCCAAGGTGAAGGTCCGCCGGATCGTGTTCCACGAGATCACCGAGGACGCGATCAAGCACGCGCTCGAGGAAGCGCACGAGGTCGTCGACGAGAACCTCGTCCGGGCGCAGGAGAGCCGGCGCATCCTGGACCGGCTGTACGGCTACACGCTCTCACCCGTGCTGTGGAAGAAGGTGCAGACCGGCCTCAGCGCCGGACGCGTGCAGAGCGTGGCGGTCAGGCTGATCGTCGAGCGCGAGGAGGAACGCATGGCGTTCCGCTCCGCCGCGTACTGGGACATCGAGGCGACGCTGCGGGCCGATGGACGGGACTTCACCGCCACGCTCGTCCGCGTCGCGGGCGAGCGCGTCGCCACTGGCAAGGACTTCGACAGCACGGGGCAGTTGGGCGGCGGGCGGGTGCGGCACCTGAAGACGGAGGCCGAGACCAACACGCTCCGCGAAGGGCTGATGCGCGGGCTGCCGTGGACGGTCACCAGCGTCGAGGAGAAGCCGTTCACCCAGCGCCCGGCGCCTCCGTTCACCACCTCCACGCTCCAGCAGGACGCCAATCGCAAGTTCGGCTTCTCGGCGGAGCGGACCATGCAGGTGGCACAGCGGCTGTTCCAGGGCGTGGACATCGGAGGTGGGGACCTCGAGGGCCTCATCTCGTATCACCGCACCGACTCCACCACGCTCAGCGACAAGGCGCTCGCCGAGGCAGGGCAGGCCGTGCGGGACATGTACGGAGCCGACTACCACAAGGGGCCGCGCCAGTACCAGACGAAGGTGCGCAACGCGCAGGAGGCGCACGAGGCGATTCGTCCGACCGACTTCCGCCGCACGCCGCAGACCCTCGAGACGGTGCTCGAAAGCGACGAGCTGCGCGTGTACGACCTGATCTGGAAGCGCGCCATCGCGTCGCAGATGGCCGATGCGCGCCTGCTGCGCACCACGGTGGAGATCACCGGCCGGACGCCCGCCGGGCAGGACGGCGTGTTCACGGCCAGCGGCAAGGCCATCGAGTTCGCGGGCTACCTGCGCGCGTATGTCGAGGGCAGCGACGACCCGGCGGCCGAGCTCGACGAGCAGGAGACGCTGCTGCCGAAGCTCGTGGTCGGCGACCGCGTGGAGGCGCCGGACCAGGTGGACGCCGCGATCGTGGCGGTGAAGGTGGAATCGAAGGGGCACGAGACCTCGCCGCCGGCGCGATTCACCGAGGCGTCGCTCGTGAAGCGGCTGGAGGAAGAGGGCATCGGCCGCCCGTCCACCTACGCGCCGACCGTGGCGACCATCCAGCGGCGCGGCTACGTGTCACGGCAGGGGAAAGCGCTCGTCCCGAGCTTCACCGCCTTTGCGGTGACGCGGCTGCTGCGCGAGCACTTCGGAGACTACGTGGACATCGGGTTCACGGCCGAGATGGAGGAGATCCTCGACAAGATCTCCAACGGCGAGCGCGACTGGCTCGACTTCATCCGGGAGTTCTACCGCGGCGACGGCAAGCACCACGGGCTCGAGCACCTGGTCGAGGACAAGGGCCAGGCGATTGGCTACCCGGTCGTGGACGTGGGCACCGACCCCGGGACGGGCCTGCCCATCCGCGTCCGCATCGGGCGCTACGGGCCGTTCCTGCAACTGGGCGAGTCGAGCGACGAGGGCCCGCGTGCCTCGCTCCCCGACGATCTCGCGCCCGCCGACCTGACGCTGGAGAAGGCGCTTGCGCTGCTCAGGGCCAAGGCGCAGGGTCCGAAGTCGCTCGGCAGCGACCCGGCGACGGGGCTCCCCGTCTACGTGATGCACGGCCGGTTCGGCGCGTACGTGCAGCTGGGCGAGACGCCGGAGCGCGGCTCGACCGAGAAGCCGCGCCGGGCCTCCCTGGGGCGCGAGCACACCGAGGAGACGATCACGCTCGCCGATGCGCTGAAGCTGTTGTCGCTGCCGCGCGAGCTGGGTGTGGGTGAGGACGGCGAGACCATCGTGGCCAATGTCGGCCGCTTCGGCCCGTACGTGAAGCACGGCTCGGAGTTCCGCTCGCTCGAACCCACGGACGATGTCTACACCGTCACGTTCGAGCGCGCGAAGGCACTGCTCGCGCAGCCGAAGAAGTCCGTGCGCCGGCAGCGTGCCGCCCCGAAGGAACTCAAGGCGCTCGGTCCGCACCCGGAGAGCGGCGAGCCGGTGCGCATCCTCGACGGCCGCTACGGTCCCTACGTCACCGACGGGACGACCAACGCGTCGCTGCCCAAGGGCCTGGCGGCAGAGTCGCTGACGATGGCGCAGGCGCAGGAGCTGCTGGCGGCGCGCGCCGGGTCCGCTCCGGGCGGGCGGGCGCGGAAGGCGAAGGGCAGGGGCCAGTCGAAGGCACCGGGGCGTCGTCGGAAGAGCGCGTAAGGACGCTCAGCGCATGGTCCACATCATCGGCGGCGGCCTCGCGGGCACCGAGGCCGCGTGGCAGGCAGCCGAGACAGGCGTCGACGTGACGCTGCACGAGATGCGTCCGGTGCGGCCGACGGCCGTGCACCAGACCGACGGACTGGCCGAGCTCGTGTGCAGCAACTCGTTCCGCGGCGACAGGCTCGACAACGCGGTGGGGCTGCTGAAGGAGGAGATGCGGCGGCTCGGCTCGCTCGTGATGCGCGCGGCCGACCGGGCGCGCGTGCCCGCGGGCGCCGCGCTCGCCGTCGATCGCCACGTGTTCTCGCGCATCGTCACCGAGGCCATCTCGTCTCATCCCCGCATCACCGTCGCGCGCGAGGAAATCGAACGTGTGCCCACGCCGGAGTCGGGCTGGTCGCCGGTCGTCATCGCCACCGGCCCGCTCACCTCCGACGCGCTGTCCGCCGACATCCAGCGGCTGGTCGGCGACGAGCACCTGGCCTTCTACGACGCCATCAGCCCCATCGTCCTGGCCGAGTCAATCGAGCTGTCGAAGGTGTTCCGCGCCTCGCGCTGGGACCGCAGCCTGTGGACCGCACCTGCCGCACCCGCCGCACCCGCCGCACCCGCCGCACCCGCCGCACCTGACGCACCGCACCTGTCCGCACCTGACAGCACCGGCCCGCACCCGCCAGCACCTGAGGGAGACTACCTGAACTGCCCCTTCACGAAGGCCGAGTACGACGCGTTCTACGACGCCCTCGTGGCCGCCGAGTCGGCCACGGTCCACGATTTCGACTCGGCAACCTTCTTCGAGGGGTGCCTGCCCATCGAGGTGATGGCGCATCGCGGGCGGGACACGCTGCGCTTCGGCCCGATGAAGCCGGTCGGCCTCACGGACCCGCGCACGGGCCGCTTCCCCTATGCCGTGGTCCAGCTCCGGCAGGATACGCTCGCCGGCGACCACTTCAGCCTCGTGGGCTTCCAGACGCAGATCAAGTGGGGCGACCAGGCCCGGGTGCTGCGGATGATTCCCGGCCTGGAGCGCGCGGAGTTCGTGCGCTTCGGCATGGTGCACCGCAACACCTACATCTGCGGGCCGAAGGTGCTGGCGCCGACCTGGCAGACGCGCGTCAGGCACGACCTGTTCTTCGCGGGGCAGGTGTCGGGGGTGGAGGGATATGTCGAGTCCGCGGCGTCCGGGCTGCTCGCGGGCCTCAACGCCGCCGCCCTCGCGACGGGGCGGGCGCCGCGCACGCTTCCGCGGACGACGGCGATGGGCGCCCTGGCGCACTACGTCTCGCACGCCGATCCTGCGCACTACCAGCCGAGCAACATCACGCACGGCATCATGGAGCCGCTGCCGAACCCGCCGCGGGACAAGGCGAAGAAGAAGGCGCTCATCGCCGAACGTGCCCTGGCGGACCTGCAGGACTGGATGGGCGCTGCGGCGCTCTGCGGCCGCTGACCCATGGCCCGACGCCGTCGGCCTTCGTCATCGACCGACGCCCGGCGCGGGCTGCTCACGCGCGGCGGCGTCGCGGACGTGCCCGAGAACCTTCGCGATCATCTGAAGGCGTTCCTGCAGTTCCTGTCGCTCAATCGGAACGCGTCACCGCACACCGTGCGCGCGTACGAGAGCGACGTGGCGCAGTACCTGGCCTGGGTGGCCTCGGGGCGCGACGCGCGGATCTCGCAGCTGCGGGCCGCCGATCTCGACGGGATCACCGTGCGCGACTGGGTGTCGGCCCTCAACCGGGCGGGGCAGGCCCGGACGACGGTGGCGCGCAAGCTCTCGGGCGCCCGAGCGTTCATGCAGTACCTCCACCGGGAGGGCGTCATCGAACACGATCCGACGGCGGCCGCCGTGGCGCCGAAGCTGGACAAGACCATCCCGGTGCATCTCTCCGAGTCCGAGATGGTGACGCTGCTCGACAGCATCGACACGCGCACGCCGCTCGGCCGGCGCGACCGTGCGATGTTCGAATTGTTCTACGCGTCGGGCCTGCGCCTGAGCGAGCTGGTCGGCGTGGACCTCGAGGACCTCGATCTCCACGCGCGGCTCGTGCGCGTCCTCGGCAAGGGGGGCAAGGAGCGCATCGTCCCGCTGAACCCCGTGGCGGCGGACGCCATCCGCGCCTGGATGAAGGATCGCGCCGCCATCACCCTGGCAAGGCAGAGGGCAGACGGCGGAAGGCAGAACACGGGCACGCACGGGGACGAGCCGCTGTGGGTGAACGCCCGGGGCGGGCGCATCACGGGACGCAGCGTGGACCGGCTGCTCCGGCGCTACGTGGCGCGCTGCAGCACGCGGATGGGCATCAGCCCGCACGCGCTGCGGCACTCCTTCGCGACACACCTGCTGCAACGCGGCGCGGACCTGCGGGGGATCCAGGAGCTGCTCGGCCACGCGCGGCTGAGCACGACGGAGCGGTACACGCACGTGAACACCGCGCAGCTGCAGGAGGTGTACCGGAAGGCCCATCCGAGGGCAAAAAGAGCCGCGGCACCCCCTGACGAGGAGCCGCGGTAGGCGGTCGCTTCGCCACCGTAGGCCCGGTAGGCGGCCTTCGGCCGTAGGCGGCCCTTCGGGCCGTAGGTTCAATCCCGCAATACCTGCCGAGCGAAGCGAGGCCTACCGCAGGCCTACGGTCGCAAAGCGACCGCCTACGCGTGGTCGCTCACCCCGCAAGTGCGACCACGCGCCTCTTGGGCAGCTCGATCTTCAGCGTCTTGATCTTGTAATTCATCACGCGGGGGCTGATGCTCAGCAGGTCCGCCGCGTCCTTCTGCACCCAGTTGGCCATCTTGAGCGCTTCGGTGAGCGCCTGCCGCTCCACGTCCTCGAGGGGAATGCCGGTCGGCGGGATCCGCACCACCGCGGCTTCCCGCGTCGTCGTGGTGCCCTGCGCGGCGTCGCCCAGCCGGAGATCGTCGGCCGTGACGACGGCGCGTTCGGCGAGCAGCGCGGCACGCTCGATCGCGTTCTCGAGCTCGCGGATGTTGCCCGGCCAGTTGTAGCGCATCAGGAGCTTCTGCGCCTCGGGGTCGATCCCGTCCAGGCGCTTCTTCAGCTCGTTGCCGAAGCGCCGCAGGAACGACATGGCCAGCGCGAGGATGTCCTCCTTGCGCTCGCGGAGCGGCGGTGTCTGGATGGAGACGACGTTGAGACGGTAGTAGAGGTCCTCCCGGAACGTGCCCGCCGCGACCATCGAGGGCAGGTCGCGGTTGGTCGCCGCGATCAGGCGCACGTCCACGCGGATGGTCCGTGTGCCGCCCAGCCGCTCGAACTCGTGCTCCTGCAGCACACGCAGGATCTTGGCCTGGGTGCTGGGGCTCATGTCGCCGATTTCGTCGAGGAACAGCGTGCCGCCGTCGGCCTGCTCGAACCGCCCGATGCGCTGGCGGTCCGCGCCCGTGAACGCGCCCTTCTCGTGCCCGAAGAGCTCGGACTCGAGCAGGTTCTCCTGGAGCGCGGCGCAGTTCACCTTGACGAAGTTGCGCGCCGCCCGGAGCGAATTGTGGTGGATGGCACCGGCGATCAGCTCCTTGCCGGTCCCGGTCTCGCCGTGGATCAGCACCGTGGAGTTGCTCTTCGCGACCTTCTTGACGACGGCGAGCACGCGCTGGAGCGCCTCGCTGTTGCCGACGATCTTCTCGAAGTCGTAGGTCTCCTGCTGCTCGTTGCGGAGGTAGTCGAGCTCGTGGCGGAGGCGCTTGAGCTCGAGCGCCTTCTCGATCTTCACCTCCATCTCCTCGATCTCGAAGGGCTTCTGCACGTAGTCGAACGCGCCAATCTTCATCGCCTCGACGGCGGTGTTCACCGTGCCGAAGGCGGTCATGAGGATCACCGACACGGTCGGATGCAGGGACTTGGTGGTCCGGAGCACGTCCAGCCCGTCCGACCCGCCCATCTTCAGGTCGCTCACGACCACGTCGAAGTAGCCCTCGTGCAGCCGCTCGAGCGCCGCGTTGCCGTTGGAGGCCTCTTCCACGTCGTGGCCGGCCGCGGAGAGCGCCAGCGCGAGCCCGCGCCGCAGCGCATCGTGATCGTCCGCTACCAGAATCCGTGCCATGAACCTTCGTCCCCTATGCCTTGTGCGCCGTTTCCACCGGCAGCGTCACCCGGAAACACGTGCCGCCACCCTCGCCCTGCGCCAGGTCGATGCGGCCCTCGTGCGCGTCCACGATCTTGCGGACGATGGCGAGGCCGAGCCCCGAGCCCTGCGGCTTGGTGGTGAAGAACGGCTGGAAGATCTTCTCGACACGATCGGGCGGGATGCCGGAGCCGTTGTCGATGACGTCCACCACGACGCTGCGCACCGCATGCTGCGTGTCGGGCACGAGCGCCCCCGCCTCGGCCGTGCGCGCCTCGCGCGCCTCGATGCGGAGCAGGCCCTGGCCCTCGAGCGCCTGGTAGGCATTGATGACGAGGTTCGCGAACACCTGCGTGAGCTGGTGCCGGTCCGCACGGATGAACGGCAGGGCCTCCGGCACGATCACGTGCACCTGCACGTGGCCCCGGCGCGCCTGGCCATCGGCCATCGTGATGGCGTTCGCCAGCGCCTCGCGCAGCGAGGTGGGCTCCACCTGCAGGCGCACGGGGCGCACGAACTCCAGCACCTCCTGCACGATGGCGTTGGCCATCTTGGCCTCGTTGATGATGTCGGCCACCAGCGCCTGCGCGTCCGGGTTGTCGGGCGTCTTCCGGCGCACCAGGCCGGCCAGGACCTCGATGCCCGCCAGCGGGTTCTTGATCTCGTGCGCCATCACCGCCGCCATCTCGCCGACGGCCGCCAGCCGATCGCGCAGCCGTTCCCGTTCTTCCATCTGCTCGACGTAGGTGAGGTCCTTGAAGAAGAGCGTCGCGCCCATCACCACGCCCGCGTCGCTGCGCACCAGCGACAGGCTGTAGCCGACCACCGTGTCGGTGGAGGTCAGGCGAAGCTCGGCGCGGCTCGGGAGGGACGGACGGTCGAACACGCCGCTCAGGACGCGCAGAATGTCCGGATGCTCGCCCAGCACGCGCTCGACCCGCCGGCCGGAATAGTCCTGATCGGGAAGACGGAAGAGCCTCCGCGCCTCCTCGTTGATCAGTACGATGTGGCCCGCCCGGTCGATGGCCACCACGCCACTGCGCATGTTGGCCACGAGGCAGCGGAAGAAGTCCGCCGAGACGGTGGGCGCGGGCACGGCGCGAGGCTTGGCCACGGGCATAGGTCACCTCGGGCGTGGGCAAAGGCCGTGCCTCCCACGCCGGCTCGGCCATACCGCCCTAAGTGCTTGCGATTACAGAATTTGGATTATTGACCAAAATCGGCAGCGATTACAAAATCGTTTGCCGCTAACGATTTTGTTCCAACTCGGCCGTCAACATTTCCCACTGTCCGAGCAACTCACCGACCTTCCACATCAGGGACTGGTGCTCGTCGATGAGGGCCTTGCCGCCGTCCGGGCGCGCGTAGAAGGCCGGATCGGCCATCTGGGCCTCGATGTCCTTGATGCCGCGCTCGGCATCGCCGATGCGCCCCTCGAGCTCCGCCACCCTGGCCTCCAGCGCCTTGCGTGCCTTGTCGCGCTTGCGCTGCTCGGCCTCGTCGCGCTTCCTGGCGGCGTAGTCCTGCGGCGGTGCGGGCTGCCGGGACGCCAACGGCGGCGACGGCGAGGCCGCGGACCGGGGCGACGGGGCGTCGGCCCGCGCGACGGCCTGCCGTACCGGTGTCGTAGGAGCGGCGACGGGACCGCCGTTCGGGGCCGCTCGATCTGGAGCCGCCCCCGGGCCGGCGGCCGCGCTCGCGGCGATCTCCTTCTGCCGCCACAGGAACGCTTCGTAGCCACCGGGGTACGGCGTGGCCTGCCCGTGGCCGACGTCGATGATCTTCGTCGCCAGCCGATCGACGAAGTACCGGTCGTGCGAGACGAAGATCAGCGTGCCGCCGTAGTCGACCAGCGCATCGAGCAGCACTTCCTTCGAATCGATGTCGAGGTGGTTGGTCGGCTCGTCCAGGAGCAGCGTGTTCGACGGGCGCAACAGCATGCGGGCCACCGCCAGGCGCGTCCGCTCGCCGCCCGACAGCACGCCGGCCTTCTTGTAGACATCGTCGCCCGAGAAGAGGAACCCGCCGAGGATGTTGCGGATGGCGGGAACCATCTGGTTCGGAGACCCGGACGCGAGCGTCTCGTACACGGTGAGGGCCGGGTCGAGCTTCGTCGCCTCGTCCTGCGCGAAGTACTGCATCACCACCTGGTGGCCCTCGACGCGCTGGCCGCGGTCGGGTGCCTCGGCCCCGGAGAGCAGCCGCATCAGCGTGGACTTGCCCGCGCCGTTGTGACCGACGAGCGCGATGCGATCGCCCCGCTCGATGTGCAGGGTGACGTCCTCGAGCACGACCTTGTCGCCATACACCTTGCGCGCGTGCACGAGTTCGAGCACCGTGCGGCCGCTCTTGGTGGCGGCCGGGAACTGGAAGCGGATGCGCTTGCGTTCGGGTGGCACGTCGATGGGCACCACCTTCTCCAGCATCTTGATGCGGCTCTGCACCTGCGCGGCCTTGGTGGCCTGGTAGCGGAAGCGATTGATGAACGCTTCCACGCGCTCGACCTCCTCGTCCTGGCGCCGCTTGGCCTCGCGCAGCCGTTCGAGCCGCGCATCGCGCTCGACCAGGTACTTCGAGTAGTTGCAGTGGTAGTCGGTGATGGTCTTGAGCGACAGGTCGGCGATGCGCGTCACGACCGCGTCCAGGAAGTACCGGTCGTGCGACACGACGACGACCGCGTGCGGATAGCCGACGAGGAAGTCCTCCAGCCAGTTGCGCGCGTCGAGATCGAGGTGGTTGGTGGGCTCGTCGAGCAGCAGCAGGTCTGGCGCGCTCAGGAGCAGCTTGGCCAGGGCCAGGCGCATCTGCCAGCCACCCGAGAGGTGCTCGGCCATGTCCCCGAACCTGTCGGGCTCGAAGCCGAGGCCGGCCAGCACCGACCCCACCTTGAGATCCATCTGGTAGCCGTCGGCTATCCGGAACCGGTCCTGCAAGTCCGCATAGCGCTGCAGGGCGGCGTCGTGGTCCGCATCCGACACGCCCGCGTCGCCCAGACGCGCCTCCAGGTCGTGCATCTCCGCCTTCATGTCCAGCAGCGGCTTCAGCGCCTGCTGGGCCTCGTCGACGATGGTGCGCCCCCGGTGGGTGAGGCCGTCCTGGGGAAGATAGCCGAGGGTCAGGCCGTTCGGCCGCTGGACGACACCCTGGTCCGGTTCGTCCAGACCGGCGAGCATCTTCAGCAGCGTGGTCTTGCCCGCCCCGTTCGGGCCGCACAGCCCGACGCGGTCCCGATCGCCGATCTGCCATGTGACGTTGTCGAGCAGGACGCGCTCGCCAAACGATTTCGTAAGTGACTGGAGCTGAATCACGGGCCGGAGACGCCGCGCAGAAGCCGCTGAGGGCGCAGATTACGTGAGTGAGTCGGTGAACACCGCCAGGGACGACGCAGCGCGCGTCCGAGAGTCGAACTACTGATTACAGAATTGACATGCGTTTCACGTCAAGACCTCAAGACCCGAAGCCTTCACTCTCCGAGCGCCTTGGCCGCCGCGGCGAGTACCTGGGGCACGCGGAACGGCTTGGTGAGATACCCGGCGACACCCAGGTTCACGGCTTCGATGGCGCTCGACTCGGTGGAGAAGCCCGTGATGATGATGACGGGCAGGTCGGCCTTCAGGCGCTTGGCTTCGCGAATGAGCGAGAGCCCGTCCATGCCGGGCATCTTGAGGTCGGCGATCAGGAGGTCGTAGTGGCCCAGGCGCAGGCGCTCAACGCCTGCCCGGCCATCGGGCGCGGTCTCCACGTCGTACTCGGCCAGGGCGAGGGTCTTGGACAGCAGTTCGCGGATGCTCGCCTCGTCATCCACGACGAGGATGCGTGGCCGGCCGGCGCGTCCCTGGGGTTTGTCGGAGGGCACCGGGGCCGGACGATCGCTGCGGGGCCGCTGGGAATCGAGCCACGCGTCGATGTCGCGCTTCCGGAATCGCCACTGACGCCCGACCCGCACGGCGGGGATCTTGCCCGCCTTGATCAGGCGGTACACCGTGCGGAGGTTGACCTGGAGGTATTCCAGCACCTCCTCGGTCGTGAGAAAGATCTCGTCGCTCGGGAAGTTTGTGGCCACTAAGTGTCTCTGTGTCCGCTACTTTACCCGTTTTTTCTCTCCGTGTGAATGCGAAACTGGCCGTGGCCGACCATTCGGCGGCCACCTCCGTCTTAGACAACAGGCGAGACAAACCCGGGTGCTCCCGCACATAGCGTCGACCGACGAAGAGCTCGTGGCCCGAACGGTCGCGGGCGATGCCGACAGCTTCAACCAGCTGATGCACCGCTGGGAACGGCCGATTTATGCCCTGGCGTACCGGGTGATCGGGCGCGACGAGGACGCGCGGGACGTCTGCCAGGAGGCCTTCCTCCGCGCCTTCCGGGCGCTGCCGGGGTTCAAGGGCGAGGCGAAGTTCTCCTCGTGGCTCTATCGGATCACCTTGAACCTGTGCCGGGACTGGATCCGCCGCCAGAAGCGGACCCCGGTGGTGCTGGCGCCGGAGGGTGTGGATATCGTCGAGCTTGCGAGCGAGCAGGGCCCGGTCGAGTCCATCGAGGACCTCGTGGCCCGCAAGCAGCTGAGCACGACCGTCGGGGAGGCCATGCAGCACTTGCCGGAGGAGCAACGCACCGCGATCATCCTCAAGGAGTACCACGGGCTCACGTTCCAGGAGATCGCGGAGCTGCAGGGCTGTCCCCTCAGCACCGTGAAAACCCGGCTCTACCAGGGGCTCAGCGTGTTGCGCCGGCAGCTGGATGCCCAGGGCAGCACCGGACGGCGCACGACAGAGAAGGCATCATGAGCGAGACATTCCCCTGCGACGACAAGGAGCAGCTCGTCGCATATCTTTACGACGAGATCGACGGCCTCACGCGCCGCCGCATCGACGAGCACCTGCGGGTCTGTGGCGCCTGCGCGGCGGAGATCGCGGGGCTGTCTGGCGTGCGCCGCGAGCTGGCCGAGTGGGCCCCCCCCACCGTGGCGCTCGGCTTCACGATAGTACCGGCGGCCGCGCCCGGTCCGCCGGCCCAAGTGGTGCGTCCGGCCCGCTGGTGGCAGGCGCCGGTGCCGGGCTGGGCGCAGGCGGCCGCGGCGGTGCTCGTCGTGGCGGCGGGCCTCTCGATTGCCAACCTGCAGATCCGCTACGGCGCGGACGGCCTGGTCGTCACCACCGGGTGGATGGGTCAGGGTCGGGAGACCGGGACGGCGCCGGGTTCCTCCGCCCTGCCCGCATCGGCGGTGTCCACGACGCCCGACTGGCAGCCGGCGCTCGCCGCGCTGGAGTCGTCGCTCCGCCGCGAGATTCGGGATGCCCGCGCGGTCGAGGCCGCGGCGCCGGAGCCGTCGCGGACCGCCGAACTGTCGGCCGCGCGTGTTGCGGACCTGATCAGGCAGAGCGAGCGCCGGCAGCAACAGGAGCTGGCGTTACGGCTCGCGCAGTTCGGTCGGGATCTCGAGGTGCAGCGGCGCTCCGATCTGGTGCGCATCAACCAGGGGTTCGGGCAGTTCGAGGGCCGTGCGGGCGCGGAGATCGCGCGTCAGCGACAGATGCTCGACTACATCATGCGGGTGTCGGCGCAGCCGCAGCCGAAGTGACGCGGGGCGCCCGGACCCGTTGCGTCGGTCGTCCGGAACGTACGGGGCGACGGGGATTTCAGTCCCGTCGATGGGATGGAGCAGGTGCGATGATGAGACAGGTGGTGGGAGGAATCGTGATGGCGGCGGTGGTAGCCGCCGTCCCGGCATCGGCGCAGGAACCACAGGCGGGCCCGGTCGCGTCGCCGGCCGCGCCCCGTCCCGCGGATCGGTCCGAGCTGCGGCACCAGATCTACGTCATGGAGGGCGCGCTCTCCCGTGCCGTGGAGTTCGGGGCGCAACGGCTCAACCGCGAGTTGCGCTCGGTGGCTCCCGAGATGTTCCTGCTGGCCGGCAACGCACAGGCCCGCGGCGTCTACCTCGACGGCTACGGCATCTTCTTCGACGTGGCCGTGCCGATGCTGCGGCAGAGCATGATGTGGAGCCTCCGCATGATGCTGCAGCAGGACGATACCGGTACGAGACAGGCCATCGCGGAGATCCGGCGACACATCCAGGCGGAGACCGATCCGCGCCAGCGGCAGGCGCTCGAGTCTGCCATGGCGCGTCTCGAAGCCCAGGCGACGCCGTTCGCCAACATGAACCGGCAGCCACCCCCTCCGCCGTTCATGGGGGGGCCGGCGGGGGTGTCGTCTCCGTCGATGCCCCGCCAGGATGCGGCGCCGCCGCCCGCGCAGCCGCCTCCCTCGGCCCCGGCCACGTCGGCGGGGCCCGACTTCCCCTGGCTGCTCGACACCAACCGCCGGTACACCGAGGAGGTCCAACGCGCGCTGATCGACGCGATGATCGACTTCAGCGCGCCCATGGCGATCGGCAACGACGAGTGGCTGACCGTGGCGGCGCGCGACAACGAGCAGCGCGACTCGCTCGCGCCACAAGACCCCTACGAGGAAGTGGTGACCGTCCTGCTCCGCATCAAGGGCGCGGATCTGAAGGAGTATCGCTCCGGCCGCATCGACAAGGAGGAAGCCCGCAAGCGCGTCCGCGTCGGCGAATTCTAAAGGGCAAGAGACAGGAGACAGGAGACAGGAGATAGGAGATAGGAAGCAGGAAGCAGGAAGCAGGAAGCAGGAGACGGGAAGCCGCACCTGCCCGCACCTGCCCGCACCTGCCGCACCTCGCACCTGCCCGCACCTGCCGCACCTGCCGCACCTCGCACCCGCCCGCACCTGTCAGCACCCGCCGGCACCTGCCCGCACCTGTGCGGGAGCTTTTCCCGCCCGACGGTGTCATACACTACCAAGCGCCATGACTGACCTGCGCCGCTCCCGCCTGCCGCGTGCCCGCGGTCGATCGCTCGGGCTCGTCCTTGCCATGGCTGCGCTCGCCGCGGCCGGGGCGTGCCGCAACGCCATCGACCCGGTCGCCTCACTCGAGCCCGTGGACGTCGTCACGGGGTGGTTCGACGCGGGCATCGTGGAGGGCGGGAAGAACAAGCTGGTCCCGAGCGTGTCGCTGAAGCTGCGCAACAAGACCGGCGAGTCCGTCCGCTCCATCCAGATCAACGCCATCTTCCGGCGCGTCGGCGAGACGGAGATGTGGGGCGAGCACTTCGGCTGGGCCGTGCCGCGCGAGGGACTGGCCCCGGGTGAGGTCACCAAGGAGATGGTGTTGCAGTCCGCGCTCGGCTACACGAGCGACACCCCGCGCCTCCTGATGCTGCAGAACAGCCAGTTCGTCGACGCCAAGGTGGAGCTGTTCCTCAAGCAGGGCTCGCAGGTCTGGGCGAAGCTGGCGGAGTATCCGATCCAGCGTCAACTGCTGACGCGTTGATGCGTTCCGCGCGCGAGCGCGTATACTCCCGCGCATGCCCAGCGCTCCGTCCGTGCTCGAGCGCCGCCTCGGTCCCTACGACGCGGCGGCCATCATCGTCTCCAATGTCATCGGGGGCGGCATCCTGTTCCTCTCGCCAGCCATCGCGGCGAGCGTCCCCCAGGCCGCCTGGTTCCTCGGCATCTGGATGGCTGGAGGCGCGCTGGCGCTGGCCGGGGCGATGGCGTATGCCGAACTGGCGTCGGTGCGGCCGAAGGCGGGTGGCGAGTACCAGTACCTGCACGCGGCCTATGGGCCGCTGGCGGCGTTCCTGACCGGGTGGACGTCGTTCGTGGCGGGGTTCACTGGCGCCATCGCCAGCAACGCGGCCATCCTCGCGTTCTACCTGGGGCGCTTCATCCCGTGGGCGTCGGTCGATGCGGCGTATATCGTGGTTCCGCTGCCCTGGGTCCCGTTGACGATCTCACCGCAGACGATCACCGCGGTGGCGGCGATCTGGCTGATGTCGTGGGTCCACCTGCGCGGGGTCGGCCCGGGGGCCTTCGTCAGCAACCTGCTGGCGGCGCTCAAGGTCGGCGCCTTCCTGGTCTTCATCCTGCTCGGGTTCTCGTTCGGCATCGGCGCGCCCTCGAACCTCGCGGGACAGGCGGGCCCGGTGACCGCGAGCGCCTGGCTCTTCGCGCTGATTCCCATCATGTTCACCTACTCCGGCTGGAACGCGGCCGCCTATGTGGCCGAGGAGGTGCGCGATCCGGGACGCAACGTGGCCAAGGCGCTGGCCATCGGAACCGTCGCCGTCACGGTCATCTACGTGCTGCTCAACGCGCTCTATGTCTACGTGATTCCCATCGGCGAGCTGGCGAAGATGCAGGGCAGCGTCCTGGACGTCGTCGGCGATCGGCTGCTCGGGACCGCGGCGGGCAACGTCATGGGTGTCGTGTCGATCATCGGGTTGCTCGCGGGCATCAGCGGCAACACGTTCGCCGGCTCGCGGGTCTACTACGCGATGGCCCGCGACGGCCTCTTCTTCCCGAAGGCCGCCGAGGTCCACCACGCCTATCGAACGCCGGCCAATGCCATCGTCGCCCAGGCCGTGTGGTCCACGCTGCTGGTGCTGACCGGCGGCGCCAACGCGCTGGCGACCTACACCGGGTTCACGGTGGTGCTGTTCGCCGGTGTCGCGGTCACCGCGCTGTTCGTGCTGCGCCGGCGCGAGCCCAACGTGCCGCGGCCGTTCAGCGCCATCGGCTACCCGGTGGCGCCGGCCATCTTCGCCCTCACCAGCCTGCTGATCGTGCTCAACGCGTTGTGGACGGACCTCGGGGGCCCGCTCACGAGCGGCCAGGCACTCGGCCCCTCGGCGGCGGGGCTGTTCGTGATCGCGCTGGGCCTGCCGCTCTATTGGTGGTTCTCACGGAGGAGGTAGGAGGCAGGAGGCAGGAAGCAGGAAGTAGGAAGTAGGAAGCAGGAAGTAGGAAGCAGGAAGTAGGAAGGAGCGGGCGTTCGATGTCTGGTGGGCGTGCTGCCTGGCCGCTCGCAGGCTGGGCGCCGGCCATCCGTCGCCCGTCTCCCGTTCCCCACCCAGCGTCGCTGTGGCTGCCTTCGCCTCCTATCTCCTATCTCCTATCTCCTATCTCCTATCTCCTATCTATCGCCTCCTGCCTCCTGCCTCCTGCCTCCTGCCTCCTGTCTCCTGTCTCCTGTTCGTGAGAGACTAGCGATCCGGGCATGTCCACTGACGCCTCGACCTTCCACGCCACGACGGTACTGGCCATCCGCCGCGACGATCGCACGGTGCTCGCGGCCGATGGGCAGGTGACGATCGGCGCGACGGTGGTGAAGCAGGGCGCGCGCAAGATCCGGCGGCTCTACAACGACCAGGTGCTCGTCGGGTTCGCCGGGTCCGCCGCCGACTCCTTTGCGCTCTTCGGGCGCTTCGAGTCGAAGCTCGAGCAGTACCGGGGCAACCTGGAGCGTTCGGCGGTGGAACTGGCCAAGGACTGGCGCACCGACCGCGCGCTCCGCCGGCTCGAGGCGATGCTCATCGTCGCGGACAAGCGTGCGATGTTCCTGCTCTCGGGCACCGGCGATCTGATCGAGCCCGACGAGGGCGTGGTCGGCATCGGGTCGGGCGGTGCGTTCGCGCAGGCCGCGGCCAGGGCGCTGCTGCGCCACACCGCGCTCGACGCCCGGGCCATCGCCGAGGCCTCGATGCAGGTGGCGGCCGAGATCTGCATCTACACCAACAGTCATCTCTCGATCGAAGCCCTGTGATTCCGCTGCCCGAACGCACGGCCAGCGCCGTCGATACGCTGACGCCGAGGGAGATCGTCGCCGAGCTCGACCGCTACGTGGTGGGCCAGGCCCGCGCCAAGCGCGCGGTCGCCATCGCCCTCCGCAACCGCCAGCGCCGCCAGAAGCTCGCCCCCGACCTGGCCGACGATGTGGCGCCGAAGAACATCCTGATGATCGGGCCGACGGGTGTCGGCAAGACGGAGATTGCCCGGCGCCTCGCCCGGCTCGCGCAGTCGCCCTTCATCAAGGTCGAGGCGTCGAAGTTCACGGAAGTGGGCTACGTCGGCCGCGACGTCGAGTCGATGGTGCGCGACCTCGTGGAGCTCGCGGTGGACATGGTGCGCGAGGAACAGCTCGAGGACGTGGCGGCCAGGGCGGAACAGGCGGCGGAGGAACGCCTGCTCGACCTGCTGCTGCCCCCGAGGCCCACGGCCCCCGACGAGGACCCGGCCCGTGCGCGCGACGCCCAGCAGGCCACGCGCGAGCGGATGCGGGAACAGCTTCGGGCCGGGCGTCTCGATGACCGCGTCGTGGAGATCGACGTGCAGGACCGGCAGATGCCGTCGCTCGAGATCATCCAGGGCTCGTCGATCGAGGAGATCGGGCTGAACCTGAAGGAGATGATGCCCGGGTTCTTCCAGGGCCGATCGAAGCGCAAGCGCGTGCCGGTGTCGGAGGCCCGCGAGCGCCTGCGGGTGGACGAACAGCACAAGCTGGTGGACATGGAGTCCGTCTCGCGCCTGGCCGTGCGGCGCGTGGAGCAGTCCGGCATCATCTTCGTGGACGAGATCGACAAGGTGGCGGGCCGCGAGGGCGGCCACGGGCCGGACGTGAGCCGCGAGGGCGTGCAGCGCGACATCCTTCCCATCGTGGAAGGCACCACCGTCAACACGAAGCACGGGATGGTGCGCACCGATCACGTCCTGTTCATCGCGGCCGGCGCCTTCCATGTCTCGAAGCCGTCGGACCTGATTCCCGAGCTGCAGGGGCGGTTCCCGATTCGCGTGGAACTGGAGGCCCTGGGCCAGGCCGAGTTCGTGCGCATCCTCACCGAGCCGCGGAGCGCGCTGATCAAACAGTACACCGCCCTGATGGCCACCGAGGGTGTCGCGCTCACCTTCACCGACGAAGCCGTGGCGCTCGTGGCCGAGTTCGCGGCGCTCGTCAACGAGCAGACGGAGAACATCGGCGCACGGCGCCTCCACACGATCATGGAGCGGCTGCTCGACGAGGTGTCCTTCGAGGCCCCGGAGCTGACCGGCCAATCGATTACCATTGACGCGGCGTACGTGCGCCGCATGCTCGCCGACATCGTGCGGAACGAAGATCTCTCCCGCTACATCCTGTGAGACCGTCACTCCCGGGACGTCCGATCCTCCTGCTGCTCGTCGTCTGCGCAGGCGCGTTCGCGGCCTGCGGCAAGAAGGGCCCGCCGCTGCCGCCGCTCGCCCGCGTGCCCGCACCGCCCGCCAACCCCCAGGCCGTCCGCGTGGGCGATGAGGTGTACGTCTCGTTCGGCGTGCCCTCGGCGAACGTGAGCGGGCAGATGCCGGCCGACGTGACGGCCATCGAGCTGTATGCCTTCACGGGCACGACGCTGCCCGCGGGCCTCGATCCGCTGATCGACGCCGTGAAGGTGGGCGAGTACGCGGTGTATCCGCCGCTGCCGCCGCCTCCGCCGCCCCCGGAAGGGGCGCCCGCGCCGCAGGCGCTCCCCCGGCCCCCGGGCTTCGAGCAGGGCGCGACGGCCGTCGTGCGGGAAGTGCTCACGCCGGAGGCGCTGGTGCCGACCCCATTCGCCGGCGGCGAGGGACAACGGCGTGCCGGGGATTCAGTGCCGGCGGCGGAAACCGACATCGAGAGCAGCTTCCCGGCCCTGTCCGGTCCGATCGTGCCACCCTCGGATGCCACGGGGCCGAAGCGGTTCTATTTCCTGGTGGCGCAAGGCCCCCGCGGGCGTGCCAGTACGCCGACGACGGCCGTGGCCGTGCCGCTGCGGCCCGCCAGCACGCCCCCGACGGGCGTGCGTGTCGAGTACACCGCCGCGGCGCTCACGCTCACGTGGACGCCACCGCCGGATGCCCGGGCCGCAGCGGCCGCGCCGGCGGAGCCAGGGCTGCTGCCGTCGAAGCCCCTGACACCACCGCCCCTGGCGACCACCTATCTCGTGTTCGAGGCCCTGCGAGGTCAGCCGGAGGCCGGCGACGCCTACCAACTGTCGCTCCCGACGCCGCTGGTGCAGCAGCCGATCGCGGGTACCGAGGCGACCATTCCCGGCGGGGTCGCGTTCGGCGTCGAGCGGTGCTTCGTCGTGCGCGCGGTGGACACCATCGCGGGCGCCGTGACACTCGGCCAGGCCTCCGAGCCCGGTTGCGTCACGCCGGTCGACACCTTCCCGCCGGCCCCGCCACAGCGGCTGGCGGCCATTGCCGGCATCGGGGTGATCAACCTGATCTGGGAAGCCAACACCGAAGCGGACCTCGGCGGGTATATCGTGTTGAGGGGAACCGCCCCGGGTGACACACTGCAGGCGCTCACGCCGAGCCCGATCCGCGAGACCACGTATCGGGACACGGCGGTGCGGCCGGGCGAGCGGTACGTCTACGCGGTCGTGGCCGTGGACACCGCCACGCCTCAGAATGTCAGCGGCCAGTCGAACCGGGTCGAGGAGAGCAGCCGCGCGCCGCGGTGATCGGCGCACATCGGGAGACGGGGACGGATCATGGATCGCATCTATCGGGCACGGCAGGGCATGGGCGGACGCTACGTCCTGGAGCGCGACGGCACGTTCTACTGGCTGGGGGGCGACCTCTTCGGGGACTACTGGCCCGGCCTGGAGATCGGTCGCGACGAGCCTCTCGCCTGGATGGCGCCGGTCTCGCCGTCCATCGTCGTCGCCATCGGGCTGAACTACAAGGATCACGCGGCGGAGATGAACAAGAAGCTGCCGGCCGAACCGATGGTGTTCCTCAAGCCGCCGACGTCGGTGATCGGCCCCGAGGAGCCCATCCGCATTCCCGGGTGGGCCGGACGCATCGAGCACGAGGCCGAGATGGCCGTGGTGATCGGCCGTACGGCCTCGCGCGTCAGCGCGGCCGACGCGATGCGCTACGTGCTGGGTGTCACCTGCCTCTGTGATGTCACGGCCCGCGAACTGCAGGTGAAGGACGTGCAGTACTCCCGCGCCAAGGGTTTCGACACCTTCGCCCCCATCGGGCCGTGCATCGCCGTCGGGCTCGACCCGTCGAACCTGGCCATCGAGGGCTGGGTGAACGGCGAGCGCCGCCACCAGTCGAACACCAACCAGCTGATCTTCCCGGTGCCCGCGCTCGTCGAGCACGTCACGCAGTTCATGACGCTCCGGCCCGGCGACATCATCACGACCGGCACGCCGTCGGGTGTGGGCCCGCTCGTGCCAGGCGATCGCAACATGGTGAAGGTCGAGGGCGTGGGGACCCTGAGCAACCCCTGTGTGGCCGGGTGACGGGTTCCTGCCTTCCTGCCTCCTAACTCCTGACTCCTGACTCCTAACTCCTGACTCCTGACTCCTGACTCCTGACTCCTGTTCCGATGACTCCACACGAGACCCTGAAGGATCGTGAGCGCCGCGCCGAGGAGGGTGGCGGCGTCGAGCGCCTGACGAAGCAGCACGAGGCCGGCAAGCTGACGGCGCGCGAGCGGATCGATCTGCTGTTCGATCCCGGCACGTTCGAAGAAGTGGACAAGCTCGTCACGCACCGGTGCCGTGACTTCGGCATGGACGCCCAGGTCATCCCCGGCGACGGTGTGGTCACCGGGCACGGCCGCGTCAACGGGCGCCACGTCTACGCCTTCGCCCAGGACTTCACCGTCTTCGGCGGGTCGCTCTCCGAGACCAATGCGGCGAAGATCTGCAAGGTCATGGACATGGCCGTCCGGAACGGGTGCCCGATCGTCGGGTTGAACGACTCGGGCGGGGCGCGCATCCAGGAAGGCGTGGTGTCGCTCGGCGGCTACGCCGACATCTTCCTGCGCAACACGCTCGCGTCGGGTGTCGTGCCGCAGATCTCCGCGATCATGGGACCGTGCGCCGGAGGCGCCGTCTACTCGCCGGCGATCACCGACTTCACCATCATGGTGAAGGAGACGAGCTACATGTTCGTGACGGGCCCGGACGTCATCAGGACGGTAACGCACGAGGACGTGACGAAGGAGGCGCTCGGCGGCGCGATGACCCACAACGCGAAGAGCGGCGTGGCGCACTTCGCCGTGGGAGACGATCGGGAGTGCGTCGCCCTCCTACGCGAGCTGCTGGATTTCATGCCGGGCAACAACCTGGACGAGGCGCCGCGCCGGGCGACGGAGGACCCGCACGATCGCGAGGACACGGCGCTCGACGCGCTCGTCCCCGAGTCACCCAACCAGCCGTACGACATCCTCGATCTGATTCACACCATCGCCGACGAGGGCTACTTCCTCGAGGTGCACCAGCACTACGCGAGGAACATCGTCGTCGGATTCGCGCGGCTCGGCGGGCGCCCCGTGGGCATCGTCGCGAACCAGCCGGCCCACCTGGCGGGCACGCTCGACATCGATGCGTCGGTGAAGGGCGCCCGCTTCGTGCGGTTCTGCGATGCCTTCAACATCCCGCTCGTCACGTTCGAGGACGTTCCAGGCTTCCTGCCCGGTACCGTCCAGGAGTATGGCGGCATCATCCGGCATGGCGCGAAGCTGCTGTACGCCTTCGCGGAGGCGACGGTTCCGAAGGTGACGGTGATTACGCGCAAGGCGTACGGCGGCGCCTATTGCGTGATGGCGAGCAAGCACATCCGGACGGACTTCAACTACGCGTGGCCCACCGCGGAGATCGCGGTGATGGGCGCCGAGGGCGCGGTCAACATCCTCTACAAGCGCGAGATCGAGAAGGCCGCGGACCCGGCGGCGATGCGGCAGCAGAAGGTCGCGGAGTTCCGCGAGAAGTTCGCCAATCCCTACGTCGCTGCGGAGAAGGGCTTCGTGGACGAGGTGATTCTCCCGAGGACCACCCGACGGAAGCTGATCCAGGCGCTCGCCACACTCGAAGGCAAGCGCGACCGCAACCCTCCGAAGAAGCACGGGAACATCCCTCTCTAGGCGCTCGCTGCGCTCGCGTAGGCGGCGCCTGCGGCGCCGTGGGCCTGCGGTAGGCGACCCTTCGGGTCGTAGGCTTGCGGTCGGCAGCGCTGCGCGCTGTAGGGTCCAATCACTCAATCCCTACCGAGCGGAGCGAGGCCTACCGCAGGCCTACGCGGCGAAGCCGCGCCTACCGAGCGAAGCGAGGCCTACTTCCGGCCCGCCGCAGCCTCGTACCCGCGCGCCAGGTGATAGAGCGCCTGGTCGAAGAACCCGCTCACCATGTGGTTCAGCTCCTGGAGGCTGTGCAGGTGCATGGGCAGCACGTATTCCGCCTCGGTCCGGGGGAAGGCGGCGTCGATGAGACCGTGATCCCGGATGTAGCGGCTCAGGTGCGACTTGACCAGGATTACGGTGTAGACAATCTCGCTCAGCGGGATGCCCTGGCCGAAACGCCGGCGCCCCCATTCCTCGAACTCGCCCTCCGCGAACGTCTGTCCGGCGGCGATGCAGTCCCCGAGATGGTTGAAGATCCGGAAGATCCGGCTCTCGATCTCGAGCCGCGGCACCGTCCTGAACGAGGGGGTCCGCTCGTTCGTGAGCAGGTCGTCCACAGTGTCGGATGTCAGCTGTGGCGCATGATTCTGGATGAGTTCGACCAGGCGGGCGGAGATCATGACGGAGCCTCCAGGGGGCTGCAGAGGCAAATCACGTTCCACGCCTCTGTCGCGAGATTGTCCCCAACTGTACCACTCCGTCCCCGGCTCGGTGCGCGGGATGACGGGATTCCGCCACGAGCGGGTCACGCGACCTGACGCCTGTCAATCCAGCTGCCCAGGCTTCACCATCGGGACGAAACGCACCGGCAGGCTGCGCTCGGTCGTGACGCCGCTGGGGGTCTTCGTCAGGATCCGCAGTTCCTGGGCGCCGCCGTCGGGCCCGACCGGCAGGATCATCGTGCCGCCGACGGCGAGCTGATCGACCAGGGCCTGCGGGACGACCTCCGGTGCAGCCGTGACCATGATCTTCCGGAACGGCGCATGCTCCGGCCACCCGCGATACCCGTCGCCCGCACGCACGTACACGTTCCGATAGCCCAGTGAGGCGAGCGTCTGTCCCGCCCTGGCGGCGAGCTCGGGCACGAGCTCGATGGTATAGACCTCTCGGGCCAGCTCGCCCAGGATGGCCGCCTGATACCCGGACCCGGTCCCGATCTCGAGGACGGTGTCCGTGGGGGCGATCGCCAGCGCCTCGGTCATGAACGCCACGATGTACGGCTGCGAGATGGTCTGACCGAAGCCAATGGGCAGCGGGTGATCGCCGTAGGCGGCGCGCTGCTGGGCCGGCGGCACGAACAGGTGCCGCGGGACGCGCGCCATCACGCCGAGCACGCGCGCGTCGCGGATGCCACGCAGCCGCAATTGCTGGTCGACCATTCGCTGGCGCTCACGCTCGCGGGACGGCGCCGCAGGCTGCCGTACCGCCGCGAGGCACACGGCGCCGCCCAGCACGGCGGCTGCGACCGCCGTCACGACGCCTCGTCTCGACAGCCCGCGCGTGAGCCGGCTCATCGCTTCCATCACACCACGTTCGGCGTCCCGCGCGGTGACTTCTGAAAAAACAACGTATTGATACAAAAATATCTACTTTTGCGAAGTGTATCGCGTCGGATACCGTGCGACACAGGAGGTACGAACGATGCGAAACCTGATGATGACCGGCCTTGCTCTCACCGTGATGCTCTCGTCGGCCCCGGCCGCGGCGGCGGCGACCGACACCCGGGCGACGGTGGACCAGATCGTCAGTGACGCGCAGAAGGTGCGCGCAGAGGCCCTCGACATCAAGCAGCTGCTGCGGGCCAGCCGGCCGGATCTCGAGCAGGTGCAGCAGCGTCTCGCGACGCTCACCACCCACGCCGACGCGCTCAGGCAGGCCATGGACGGCTTCGACGCAGATGGGGCAGACCTGACGGACGCGCAGCGCGCGGCCCTCGACCGGGCGCGTGCCGCGACCGGCGCGCTCGGCGCGCTGCTGGCCAACAAGACGACGATGATCGCCGGTGCCGATGCGGCCACGAAGAACCGCAATCTGCTTCGCGCCAAGGCGGATGCGATCGCCAAGCGCGCCACCATCGTCGAACAGCAGGTGATGCAGCTGCGCACCTAGGACGGAGATGGGCGTGGGCAGAGCGCCGATGAGTCCAGGTCGTTGATGGCCTGAAGAGCGAGTGGGCGAGGATCGAGCGGTGCGTCGCGCTGGGCGGCGCACCGCTCGTCGCGTTTCTCCGGCGGTCGGGCCTGGCCGGCGGCGAAGGCTGGAGGGCCCCGCTAAATGATAGAATCGCAAGAGTTTCGGTCTGATGCAGAAGATCCTGATCGCGAACCGCGGCGAGATCGCGGTGCGTGTCGTGCGCGCCTGTCGCGACATGGGGCTCCAGAGCGTCGCGGTCTACTCCGAGTGCGACCGGACGGCGCTCCACGTCCGGATGGCCGACGAGGCGTACCCGGTCGGTCCCAACCCGCCGCGTGACAGCTACCTGCGCATCGACCGCCTCATCGACGCAGCGCGACGGGCCGGTGCGGATGCGGTGCATCCCGGGTACGGCTTCCTTGCGGAGAACGAGGACTTTGCCGCGGCGTGCCGCGATGCGGGACTGACGTTCATCGGCCCGTCCCCCGACGCCATCACGCTGATGGGGAGCAAGACGGCGGCGCGGGAGGTGGCGATCAGGGCCGGCGTGCCGGTCGTGCCCGGCACCGAGCAGCCGCTGGCCGAGGACGTGCCCGAGTCGGAGGTGCTGGCCATCGCGGCGCAGGTCGGCTACCCGCTGATGCTCAAGGCCGTGGCGGGCGGTGGCGGCAAGGGCATGCGCATGGTGGCCGACCCGGCCGACCTGCCGGGCGCCCTGCGTGCTGCGCGGTCCGAGGCGGGCTCGGCGTTCGGTGACTCGGCCGTCTACCTCGAACGCCGCATCCTCGCGCCGCGGCACATCGAGGTGCAGTTGCTCGCCGATCATCACGGGACGGTGATCCCGTTCGTCGAGCGCGAGTGCTCGATTCAGCGGCGGCACCAGAAAGTGGTGGAGGAGAGCCCGTCGATGGCGGTGTCGCCCGAGCTGCGCTGGCGCATGACGTCGGCGGCGGCCGCTGTGGCTCACGCCGCGGGGTATACCAACGCCGGCACCATCGAGTTCCTGCTCGACACGGACGGTTCGTTCTACTTCCTGGAGATGAACACCCGCCTGCAGGTGGAACACCCCGTGACCGAGCAGGTGACGGGCGTGGATCTCGTGCAGTGGCAGATCCGCATCGCCCGGGGCGAGCGCCTGACGCTCGATCCGGCCGCGATGCTGGTGCCGCGGTGCCACGCCGTCGAGTGCCGCATCTACGCCGAGGATCCCGACACGGGGTTCATGCCCTCGCCGGGCCCGATCCGCGGGCTCACCGTCCCGCAGGGGCCGGGCATCCGCGACGACAGCGGGATGTACGAGGGGGCCGAGGTGCCCATCTACTACGACCCGATGATCTCGAAGTTGATCACGTGGGCCGACGACCGTCCCCTGGCGCTCGCACGCATGAAGCGGGCGCTCGCCGAGTACACGGTGCGGGGCATCCGCACCACCATCCCGTTCTTCCGCTGGATCCTCGAGGACGAGGACTTCAAGGCTGGGCGGTTCGATACGACGTTCATCGATCGGAAGCTCGGCGCCCGTAACGGCGAGCCGCTCGACGCGGCCGCCGACGAGCACGCGGTGCTCGCGGCCGTGGCGGTGGCCGTGCGCCAGTTCACGAGTGCCGCGACGCCGTCGCCCGCGACGCAGGCTGTGCCCTCGCGCTGGCGGCAGACCGCCAGGCAGGGGGCGCTCCGGTAGGCCGGGGCACACGAGATCAGGCAGCAGGGGCTCAGGCGTGCAATTCGACCTCGAGATTGGCGGGCGCCTCCGGCGCGTTCGGATCGAGCCGCGGGACGGCCGATACCGGGTGGCCGTGGACGATCGCGTCTTCGAGGTCGATCCGCGTCGGGCCGGTCGCGACGCGATGTCGCTGCTGATCCAGGAGGGCGACGGGCCCGTGAAGAGCGTGGACGCCATCGTCGCAGCGCGTCCGGGGAGCGCGTCGCTCGAGGTGACGCTCGGGGGCCGGACCCTGCCCGCGACGATCGTGACCCGGTTCGGTGGCCGCGGGGGCGAGGGGGGCGGCGCCGCCGGCGGCGGGCCGCAGCAGGTGACGGCCCCGATGCCGGGCAAGGTGGTGCGCGTCCTGGTGTCACCTGGAGACGCCGTGGAGCCTCGCCAGGGCCTGATCGTCATCGAAGCGATGAAGATGGAGAACGAGTTGCGGGCCTCCCGGGCGGGCCGGGTGTCGGCGGTGCGGGTGGCGCAGGGCCAGTCGGTCGAGGCGGGTGCGCTGCTGGTGATCGTGGAGTAGCACCGTGAAGAGGCTGATCGCCGCGATCTACCGGTACGCGCGCGCGATCGTCATCGCGCTGGCGATCACGCTGGCGGTCGTGCTGGTGAGCGTCGTCAGCATCGATCTCGGGCCTGCCCTGAAGGCGCAGGCCGAGCGCGGGGGCCGGGCCTGGCTCGACCGCGCCATGCACATCGGCCGCCTTAGCGTGCTGCTCGGGCGTGGCCGGTTCGTGCTCGAGGACGTCGTCATCGACGGCATGCGGCCTGGCGAGGACCCGTGGCTCGTCGCCAAGCGCATCGAGGTGTCGCTCACCTGGGGCGCCCTGCTGCACCGCGAGGTGCTGCTCGACACCATCGAGATGACCGACTGGCGGATGGTGGTCGAGTCCTTCCCTGACGGGCGCCAGACGTTTCCCCGCGTCACGGGACCGCCCCGTCCGCCGCGGACGGGCCCCAATCCCGTCGTCACGACGCTGAAGTACGTGCGCACGCACCGCGGCGAGTTCGTCTACCGCGACTTCGGGTCCAACTGGAGCGCGGTCGCGCGCAACCTCGACATCACGCTCGCCAAGGCGGCGGACTATCGCGGGCTCATCCGCTTCTCCGACAGCACGATTACGATCCAGAACTTCGTGCCGATGGCCGCGCGCGCGACCGGCAGCTTCAAGCTGCAGGGCAGCCAGGTGCTGTTCGACCGGCTGGAGCTCGTCACCGACGGTGCGGTGAGCGACGTCACCGGCATGGTCAACATGGGACGGTGGCCCGAGCAGCTCTACCACGTCAAGTCGCGCATCCAGTTTCCCCGGATGCGCGAGATCTTCTTCGCCTCCAGCACCTTCGACCTGCACGGCGAAGGCCGATTCGACGGCACGTTCCGGCTCTTCAAGGGCGGACGCGAGCTGACAGGGGACTTCTACAGCCGCGAGGCGGGGTTGAACGAGTACCGGTTCCCCGAGCTCGAAGGGTCGCTCATCTGGGTGCCCGAGAAGTTCGAGGTGACGCGGGCGACCTCGAGGTTCTACGGCGGACGGACGGCGTTCAGCTACCTGATGGCCCCGCTCAACGTGCGTGGACAAGGATCCCGTGCGCGCTTCGTCGTGGACTACGAGGAGGTCGACCTGCTCGCGCTGACGAACCTCCTGGAGACGCGGGGCCTGCGTGTCAGCGGGCGGGCCACGGGCCACAACCGGCTGGAGTGGCCCATGGGGCAGTTCGCCCGACGCGAGGGCGACGGGCACGTGGTCGTGACGCCGCCCGCCGGCGTGGCCGTCATCGGGCCGCGGCTCCCTCAGGGCGCCAGGGAAGCGGCCGAGGCGCGCGCCCTGGAGCTGGGGCCGTTCAGCAATCACACCCCGCTCGAGCCCGTCGGGCTCGGTGGCCGGCTCGTCTATCGCTTCGACGGTGACGCGATCCGCCTCGAGCCGAGCGAGGTGGCCACCGCCGAGACCTACGTGACATTCGAGGGCGCCACGGCCTGGGGCGACCGATCGCAGTTGCCGTTCCGTGTGACCAGCACGAACTGGCAGGAAAGCGACCGGCTGCTCGCCGGGCTCATGACCGCGTTCGGCGCCACGACGCCGGCGATTCCCATCGATGGCATCGGGCGCTTCGACGGCGTCATGCTCGGGGCCTTCCGGCGCCCACGCATCGAGGGCCGCTTCGTCGGCGACGAGATTCGCGCCTGGGGCGTCACCTGGGGCGGCGTGGACGGCGACTTCGTGGTCGAGAACAACTACGCCTTCGTGAGCCGGGCCGTCATCCGCGACGGGGTCTCGCGCATGGACGTGAGCGGGCAGTTCTCGCTCGGGTTCCCCCGGCGCGACGGGGGCGAGGAGATCAACGCCCGCGTGCGCGTCGACACGCGTCCCGTGGACGACTTCCTCGCGGCGTTCGACCTGGAGGACTACGACATCGACGGTCTGGTCTCCGGCGACTTCCACCTGTACGGCCAGTACACGCAACCGTTCGGCTTCGGTCGCCTGGCCATCACGCAGGGCACCGCCTACGGCGAGCCGTTTGCCGAGGGCTCGGCGGCGCTGCGTTTCGAGGGCGCGGGCGTGCGGCTCGACGGCCTCACGGTCCTGAAGGGAGGCACCACGGTCACCGGCGCAGCCTACGTCGGCTGGAACGGCGCGTACTCGTTCAATGCGGACGGGCGCGGGATGGCCGTCGAGACGCTCGCTCTGGCGGCGGTGGAGCGCGGGCCGGGGTTCACGGGGCTGCTGGACTTCTCGGCCACCGGCAGCGGGACGTTCGACCTGCCCCGCTACGACGTAAAGTTCGGCGTCCGCGATCTCTTCTACGGCGACGAGGGCGTGGGCGAGGTGACGGGCCGGCTGTCGGTGCGCGACATCGTGCTCATTTACGAGCTCGAGGCGGCCTCGACACGCCTGGCGGTGTCGGGCACGGGCCGCATCGCGCTGACCGACCAGATGGACGGGGAGCTCTCGTTCCGCTTCACCGATACCTCCCTCGACCCGTACGTCCGTGCCGTCCAGCCCCAGTTGTCCCCCTTCACGTCGGCCGTGGTGAGCGGCGCCGTGCGGGTCGTCGGCGAGCTCTACAATCCCGATGCGCTTCGCGTGGACGTCGACATGGACGACGTGCGACTGCGCTTCTTCGACTACGAGCTGCGGAACGCCAGCCGCATCCAGATGAACGTGGATCGGCAGGTGCTGCAGGTGGACGCCCTGCGGCTGGTGGGGGAGGGCACCGAGATCGACCTGCTGGGATCGGTGGATCTGACGAAGCGGGATCTGGCGCTCACCGCGAACGGCGCCGCGAACCTGGCGGTGCTGCAGGGCTTCCTGCCGGACGTGCGCACGTCCGGCCGGGCCGAGGTGGCCGCGCGCATCACCGGCTCCGCCGACTCGCCGATCGTGTCAGGCACGGCGCTCATCTCGGAGGGGCGCCTCCGCCATTTCTCGATTCCTCATGCCCTGGAGGCGCTGAACGGGATCGTCACGTTCAACGCCTCGGGCGTCCGCCTGGACGGCCTGCGCGGACGTGTGGCCGGCGGCCCCGTGCAGTTCGGCGGCCGGCTCGGGCTCTCGGGCTACGTGCTCAGCGAGTTCGACGTCACGGCGTCTGGTACGGACATGCGCCTGCGTTTCCCCGAAGGCATGCGGTCGCTCGTCGACGCCGATCTGGCGCTGCGGGGGGGCCGGCAGGCGCCCGTCCTGAGCGGGCTGATCCAGGTCAAGAATGCCGTGTGGACCCAGCCGTTCGACACCTCGGGCGGGCTCTTCGACTTCGCGGCGTCGGCCGACGCGCTGCCAACTGTCGAGGGCGCCCTGGCCGAACGGCCGGAGGCGGCGGTCAGCTACGATCTGCGCCTGGTGGCCCCGTCGTCGCTCCGGATCGAGAACGACCAGGCGCGCATCGTGGCGAGTGCCGACGTCAACCTGCGAGGGACCTACGACCGGCCCATCGTGCTGGGCCGGGCCGACATCGAGCGCGGCGAGGCCCGATTCGAAGGGCGCCGCTATCTCGTCACGCGCGGCAGCCTCGATTTCACCAATCCGGATCGCATCCAGCCGTTCTTCGACATCGAGGCCGAAACCCGTGTCCGCGTGCCGGGCCAGACCTACCGGGTCGTGCTCCGCATGGCCGGCACCACGGAGCGCCTGCAGCCGGAGTTCACGTCGGATCCGCCGTTGCCGCCCCTCGAGATCCTCACGATGCTGTTCAGCGACACGCGACCGAGCGGGGACGTCGAGCTGGCGGCACAGCAGCGTCCCAACGAGCGCGAGCAGCGGCTGCTCGAGGCACGTGCCACGCGCGCGCTCACCGGGGCGCTGTCCGCGGAGGTGGGACGCGTGGTGCAGGAGACCTTCGGCGTCGACTCATTCCAGATCACGCCGCTCCTGTCGGATCCGTATCAGCAGTCGGCCCGGTTGAGCGTGAACCCCACGGCCCGCGTCACCATCGGGAAGCGCATCTCGGACCGCATCTACCTCACCTACGCCCGCAGCCTGTCCTCGTCCACGCGCGACGAGATCATCCTGCTGGAGTTCGACCAGAGCGAGACGCTGGCGTGGGTCCTGTCGCAGAACGAGGATCGGACCTACGCGCTCGAAGTACGAAAGAGGCACGCCTTCTGATGCGGGGTGGCGCGCTGCTGCTGATCGGCTGGCTGGCGCTGGCGGGCCCTGCCGACGCGGCCGCCCAGCAGTGGATGGGCCAGATCATCGAGGACGTGCGCGTCCAGACCGTCGCGGGCGCCGGCGTGGACGTCAGCGTCCTCGAGCTCGTGGAGACGCGGATCGGCGAGCCCCTCGACATGCAGCGCGTCCGCGACACCATCGACCACATGGTCGGCCTGGGCCGCTACGACGATGTCCGGCTGAGCGCGACCCCCGCGCCCGGCGGGACGGGCGTCGTGCTGACGTGGGTGCTCCGGCCCGTCGAGCGCATCGTGCGCACGACCAGCGTCGGCGGGGCCGATCTCGCTGGGCAGGCGCTGCGCTCCGTGCTCGACGAGGGTGTGGGGGGCACGCCGCCGGCATCCCGCGCGCCGGACATCGCGTCGGGGGTGCGCACCTACTATCGTGACCACGGGTACCGGGCCGCCACCGTCACGCCCGTGTTGACCCCGACGGCGGAGGAAGGCGCGATGACGCTGACCCTGCGCATCGAGACCGGGCCCCGCACCACGGTGGCCGCGGCCGCGGTCGTGGGCTCGCCGCCGGAGCCCGCGTCACGCGTCCTCGGTCGACTCGGCCTCGAGGCCGGACGCCCGTACGATCGGCTTGCACTCCAGGAGCGGCTGCTCGCGTACGAGGGCGACCTGCGTGCCGATGGTCACTACCAGGCATCGGTCCGCGAGACGACCACCTTCTCGGACGCGGACCACACCGCCAACGTCGACATCACCGTCGACCTGGGGCCGCTCGTGCGCGTGGCGTATGCGGGCGATCCCCTCCCGAAAGACACGCTCGAGACGCTCGTGCCCATCGCCCGGGAGCGCTCGGCGGACGAAGACCTGCTGGAAGACGGCAGTCGCTCGGTGGAGGCGTACCTGCGCGAGCGGGGCTACCGCGCCGCGGTGGTCCCGTACGACCGCCAGTCCCGCGCGGGCGAGCTGCTGATCACCTTCACCGTCACGCAGGGCCCCCTGCATCGCGTGAATGCCGTGTCGCTGGTCGGCAACGTGACGCTCCCGAGCGCGGACCTGGAGCCGCTGCTGAAGCTGACGCGCGGCGATCCGTTCGTGGATGCCCGCGTCGCGGCCATCGGCGTGGCCATCGAGGAGCTCTACCGGGTGCGTGGATACGAGCGCGTCACTGTGGGGCCGGCCGTGGAGGTGCTGCCCGAACGGGTGGACGGCAGCACGCGCTTCCGCCCGGTGGACGTGCGGTTTTCCATCACCGAAGGTCCGCGGACAATGGTCGGGGCCGTGATCCTCGGGGGGGTGGACGCGCAGCTCGAACCTGCCGTGCGCGGCCTGCTCGGCCTCGTCGTGGGACGGCCCTACTATCGGCCGTTGCTCCTCGCCGATCGCGACACGATCGAGCGGTGGTATCGAAATCAGGGCTACCTGTCGGCGATCGCGGCCCCCGCCGTGACGCTGGACGACAGCGGGCGTGCCGTCGTCACCTGGGCCGTCCGTCAGGGCGAGCAGTCCCGGGTGGACCACGTGCTCATCACCGGCAACGATCGCATCGGGGCCGGTGTGATTCGCCGCGAGCTCCGCCTCGGGCCGGGCGACCCGCTCAGCGTCGACGCGATTGCCGAGAGCCAGCAGCGCCTGAGCCAGCTGGGCCTGTTCCGGCGCGTGCGGATCGCCGACCTGCCCCGCTCGGGCACCCCGCTGCGCGACCTGCTCGTGACCGTCGAGGAAGCGCCGGCGACCACCCTCACCTACGGCGGCGGTCTGACGGTGGGCCGCCGACTGCGACAGGGGCAGGACGGGGGCCCGGCCGAGGAGCGTGTCGAGGTCGCGCCACGCGGCTTCATCGAGGTCAGCCGGCGCAATCTCTGGGGCAAGAACCGCACCCTGAGCTTCTTCGCGCGCGCGTCGCTGCGGCCCACCGACCCGGCCGTGGACAGCACCGATCCCACCGACACCGGCGGGTACGGCCTCAACGACTACCTCCTGACAGGCACCTTCCGCGAGCCTCGCGTGTTCGGCCGCCCCGGGGACGCGCAGATCCTCGGGTTCCTGGAGCGTGGCATCCGCGCGAGCTTCACCTTCGACCGCCACGGCGTCCGCACCGACTACGCGCGCAGGTTCTCGGCCGGCTTCACCACGACGGTCCGATACACGTTCGAGAACACGGACATCTTCGACGAGCAGATCGCGCCTGAAGACCGCCTGCTCGTCGACCGGTTATTCCCCCAGGTGCGGCTCTCGACGTTTTCCGGCGGCATCCTGCGCGATTCACGGGACGACGTGCTGGAGCCGACACGGGGCACAGTGCTCGGCATCGACGGATCGGTGGCCGCCCGTGCCTACGGGTCCGAAGTCGGCTTCGCGAAGACGTTCTTCCAGGGGTTCGCGTACCGGCGTCTCCCGGGCCGCGGCTTCGTCGTGGCCGGGGGCCTGCGGCTGGGCCTGGGCAAGGCGTTCACCTACGAGTTGCCGCGCGTGGACGACGAGGGCAACCCGATCGTCGGGGACGATGGGCTGCCGTTGGTGGAGCTGGTCGAGGACATGCCTGCGTCCGAGCGGTTCTTCTCGGGCGGGGACACGACGGTCCGTGGGTTCGCCCTGGACCGTCTCGGCACGGACGAGACGCTGGACCCGCAAGGCTTTCCGCAGGGCGGCAACGGGGTGATGGTCGTCAACGCCGAGCTGCGCGCGCCGTTCTGGAAGGGCCTCGGCCTCGTCGGGTTCGTGGACGCCGGCAACGTCTTCAAGCGGGCAGGGGACGTCGATGTCGGCGAACTGCGGGTCGCCGCGGGCTTCGGCGCGCGGTACCGGTCGCCGATCGGGCCCCTTCGCGTCGATCTCGGGTTCAAGGTGAACCCGCGTGTCCTGCCGAGCGGCAGCCGCGAGCGCGGCTACGTCCTGCACATTTCGCTCGGGCAGGCCTTCTGAGGAGGTGAGAAGTGAGCAGAGAGAAGTGAGCAGAGAGAAGTGGGAAGTCAGGGGAAGGACGTACAGAATGTGGACCTGTGTGACGTTGCCGAGCTTTTCTCTTTTCTCTTTTCTCTTTTCTCTTTCCCCTTTCTTCCTCCCACAGCAGGCCGAGCTGATCGATCGCACGCTCGCGATTGTGTCGGGTCGGACGATCACGCTCTCGGATGCGCGCACGACGCTGGCGCTCGGTCTCGTGGAGGGCACATCCGTCGACGAGGCCGTGGTGCAGCGGCTGGTCGATCGGGAGCTGATGCTCCGTGAAGCCGAGCGGTATCAGCTGCCCGAGCCGTCTCGCGACCGGTTGGAGGCCGACCTCGCGGCCGCCGAGGCCCGCGCGGGCGGCGAGGCGGCCCTGACGCGCGTGCTCCTCGCCGGCGGCTTCAGTCGGGAACGGCTGCGCGCGTGGGTGCACGACGACCTGCGAATCGCGGCGTACCTCCAGCAGCGCTTCGCCACCGACGAACGCCGGCAGGACCTGATCGCCGACTGGCTGAGCGACCTCCGCCGCCGCGCCCAAATCACGATCTTCGAGCCCTAGGAAACAGGAAATAGGAGGCAAGAGGTAGGAGGTAGGAGGTAGGAGGTAGGAGGCAGAAAGTCCTTGCCGCAAGCCGCAAGCCGCAAGCCGCAAGCCGCAAGACCTCAAGACCTCAAGACCTCAAGACCTCAAGACCCCAAGACCTCGAGGCCCTTCAGGTACGCGAACCCCACCTGCGCGCCGTTAGCGAGCGCGTGGCTCACGAGGGCGGCCAGAATGCCGCCTCGCGTGTAGTACAAGGTCCCCCAGAACGCACCGAGCGCGCCCGTGACGAGCACCGCGTCCCATCCCTGGACGACGTGCCCGAGCCCGAAGACCACGCTGGTGATGACGAGCCCGTTGACGGGCCCGCCGAGATCCTCCCGGAAGCGGTGCAGGAGGAAGCCGCGCTGCACCTCCTCGCGCACGCCACCCGCGCCCACCGCCACCAGGAGCAGCACCATCGCGCCAAGCGGCGAGCCGGCCATCAGCTCGAACGGGTTCTCCGGCACGGTCTGGAGGCCGGGCAGTACCTGCCGCAGCCACCAGATGCCCCCGCTCATGAACACGACCACGGCAGGCGCCAGCAGCAGGCCCACGGCCATCTCACGGCTGACCGGGCGGTCTCCGAGGAGGACGCGGCGCGGCGACTCGTGGCGGAGGTGGAGGAACCACCCGATGAGCACGCCCAGCAGCACCGTGTCGGCGGCCGATACGACGGCGACGAACCGGAGCGAGAGCCCGCCGGTGTCGGTGAGCGGGCTGAGGCCCGCGAGCGTGACGACGCTGCTGAGGAAGAGCTGCGTCGGGAAGCCGGAGCACAACACGACTTCCGCGGAGGACTGCCACTGGCGGCGGGCGATCATCGCTGTGGCAGGGATGGTACACTCGTACACGTGGGCCAGGGGACGAGGACCAGCGCCGAGCGCGTGCTGATCGTGGAAGACGAGGAGACGACCCGCAGCGGCCTCACCGAGCTGGTGCGGTCGTGGGGGTACGCCGCCGACGATGCGGCCGACGGCGTCGAGGCGCTGGAGAAGATTACCGACTTCCGTCCGACCATCATCGTGTCCGACCTGTTCATGCCCCGCATGACGGGGATGGAGCTGCTCAAGGCCATCCGAGACGACACCGAGCACGTCCGGGTGATCCTGCTGACGGCCCAGGGGACGGTGGACACGGCGGTCGAGGCGGTCAAGGGCGGCGCCTACGACTACCTGACCAAGCCCCTCGACCCGGAGCGGCTGCGCCTGCTCCTCGACCGGGTGACCGAACAGAACGCGGACAAGCGGGCCGCCCAGGCCTGGCGGCGGCAGTTGACGGACCACGGCCGGTTCGTCCGCATCATCGGCCACAGCCCGGCGATGCGGGCCATCTACCGCATCATCGAGCAGGCGGCGCCCACGCCGGCGTCCATCCTCATCCTCGGAGAGTCCGGGACGGGCAAGGAGCTGGTGGCACAGACGATCCACCAGCTGAGTCCGCGGAAGGACCTGCCGTTTGTCGGCCTCAACTGCGCGGCCATCCCGGAGACGCTGCTCGAGAGCGAAATCTTCGGGCACGAGAAGGGGGCGTTCACGGGCGCGATGGACCGCCGGGCGGGCTGCTTCGAGCTGGCGGATCGCGGCACGCTGTTCCTCGACGAGATTGCCGAGATGGCGCCCGGCACGCAGGTGAAGCTGCTGCGTGTGCTGCAGGAGCGACGGTTCCGGCGCCTCGGGGGCCGGGTGGAGCAGGAGGTGGACGTGCGCGTCATCGCCGCCACCAACGTCAGCCCGCAGGTGGCGCTCCGGGATGGCCGCCTGCGCGAGGACCTCTTCTACCGGCTGAACGTGTTCACCATCGAGCTGCCGCCGCTCCGCGAACGCAAGCAGGACCTGCCGCTGCTGATCCAGGCGTTCATCGAGGAGTTCAACATCCGGGACCACCGATCGGTACGCGCGCTGACGAGCGAGGCCATGCGGATGCTGACGGAGTACGACTGGCCCGGCAACGTGCGCGAGCTGCGCAACGTGATCGAGCGCGCCACCATCCTGGCGCGCGGCGAGTACATCGAGCCCGAGCACCTGCCGCCACTCGGGGCCGTGCGAGGCGTGGCCCAGGCGCCGGCCCGCACCGGGATCACGCTGGTGCCGGGGATGACCGTGGACGAGGCCGAGCAGAAGCTGATCCTGGCCACGCTGGAGGCCGCGGGCAACAACAAGACGCGCGCCGCGGAGATGCTCGGCATCAGCCTGAAGACGTTGCACAACAAGCTCAACCGCATGAAGGGCGAAGGGCATGTCGTACAGGGCAGCTAGCCGGCATCTCCTTCGCCTCGTGTCGGCGAGCGCCGTCGCCGGGGCCACGGCCGCCGCCCTGACGCTGTCGGGCGTCGCGCAGACGCCGGCGCCGGCCCCGGCCGCCGCCGCGGGCGTCGAGGTCGTGGAGCGCTCGATCGAGGATCTGCAGCAGGAGATGGCGTCCGGCCGCGCGACGGCACGCGCGATCGCCGCGGCGCACCTGGCGCGCATCGCGGCGTACGACAGGCAGGGGCCGGCGCTGAACGCGCTGATTGCGCTCAATCCGCGGGCGCTCGACGAGGCCGACGCACTCGACCGCGAACGGCGCGAGGGCAGGCTCCGCGGGCCGCTGCACGGCATCCCCCTCGTCATCAAGGACAACTACGAGACGCATGACCTCCCGACCACGGGCGGGTCCGTGGCGCTGGCCGGCTTCCTCACCGGGCGCGACGCGTTCCAGGTGCAGAAGCTGCGCGACGCCGGCGCCGTGATTCTCGGCAAGACCAACCTGCACGAGCTCGCGGCGGGCATCATCACCATCAGTTCCCTGGGCGGGCAGACCCGCAACCCGTACGACCCGGCGCGCACGCCCGGCGGCTCGAGCGGCGGGTCGGCGGCCGCCGTGGCCGCGAGTTTCGCGGTGGCCGGCATGGCGAGCGACACGTGCGGATCCATCCGCATCCCGGCCGCCAACAACAACCTGTTCGGGTTGCGCGGGACGGCCGGCCTGTCGAGCCGGACCGGCATCATTCCCCTGTCGCACACCCAGGACATCGGCGGGCCCGTGGCGCGTACGGTGACCGATCTGGCCCTGGTGCTCGACGCCACGGTGGGCGAGGATCCGGCGGATGCGGTGACCGCGGCGTTCCGCGGGCGATTCCCCGCCAGCTTCCGGCAGGGGCTCTCCGCCGGCGCGCTGAAGGGCGCGCGCATCGGTGTGCTGAAGGTGCTCTTCGGCACGGGCCCGGACGACGAGGAAGTGTCGGGCATCGTCCGCAAGGCGCTCGACGTGATGAAGGCGCAGGGCGCCGAGCTGGTTGACGTGCAGGTCCCGGGACTCGAGGAGACGCTCAACCAGTCCAGCCTGATCAACCTGGAGTTCAAGACCGATCTGCAGGCCTACCTCGCGCAGTTCCCGGGTGCGCCGGTGAAATCGTTGCAGGACATCCTCGATCGGGGTGCGTTCCACGCCGCCCTCGAGACCACCTTCAAACTCCGCAACGCCGCCGTGCCCGACCCGGCCGAGATTCGCACGGTGGAGCGCCGTCGCGCGGTCGTGAGCGAGATGATCCGCGCGGCGTTCGAGGAACATCGGCTCGACGCGATGGGTTACCCCACGCTGCGGCGCCGGCCGGTGGTGGTGGAAGAGCCTCAGCGCGGCACGAACTGTCAGTTGAGCGCCACGACGGGCTTCCCGGCGATGGCCATGCCCGCGGGGTTCACGCCCGACGGCGTGCCCATCGGGTTCGAGTTGCTCGGGCCCGCGTGGAGCGACCAGCGGCTGGTCTCGATGGCCTATGCCTACGAGCAGGCGGCGAAGCCGAGGCGCCCCGCGCCCACCACACCGCCGCTGGTCGGGGGCCTCGCGCCCCGTCCGGTCACCTTCACGCTTGTCTCCTCCGCGCGGAGAGTGAGCGCGCGCTTCGAGTACGACCCGGTGTCGGGGCGTCTGTCGTTCGAGCTCCCGTCCACTGCAGTGGCGGCCTCCCTTCACCGGGCCGCACCGGGGCCGGACGGTCCCGTGCTGCACCGGCTGATCGACCCGGCCCGCCCCGCGCCAACCGGCGCCGTGGTCCTGCCCGCGTACCAGCGACCGTGGATGCTGGAGGGCGCACTCCACGTGGTCGTGCAGTCCAGGATGGGGACCGACGTCTTGCGCCTCGAGCTGCCAGTCCGGTGACGACCATGCATGCGCACCTGCCGCACCTGCCGCACCTGTCGCACCTGCCGCACCTGGCGCCTGCCCGCACCTGATCGCACCCGCCCGCACCTGCCCGCACTTGACTATGCCTTTGTCCATCAAGCAGAAGCAGGTGCTGGGGGTCACCACCATCGTGGTGGTCGTCGTGGTCGGGCTGTCGGTGCTGCACATCGGCACGCTGGTGCGTGTGCTGCTCGAGCAGGCGGCCGCGCGCGCGCAGTTCGCGGCCGAGAGCGTCAGCCACCAGATGCGGGACGCCGTGATCAGCCGGGAATCGGCCTATCAGGACCTCCGGTCCAGTTCGACGGTTCGCGCGGCACTCGAGGCCGCGATGTATTCCCCCGAGGTGCTGTACGCGGCCATCGTGGACCGCACCAGAACGGTGGTGGCCGCCAACGACCCTACCCAGGTCGGACGGACGCTGCCGCGCGGGGAGGACCTGGCCACGCTCGTCGATGCCTCGGGCTACGAGCAGGTGCGCGTCGTCTACTCGGAAGGGCGCACGCTCGAGTTCCGGCAGCCACTGGCGCTCGGTGACGAGCCGTTCGGGGAGATCGCGATCGGGGTCTCGCTGGTCCTGATCCGCAAGGAGGTGCGGGACGCGCTGCAGACGCCGGCCATCGCGGTGGGGCTCGCGCTCGTGATCGCCATCGGCGTCGCGATGCTGCTCGCGCAGGTGGTGTTGCGGCCGATCCACGTGATTGCGAGCGGCCTGACGCGCCTTGGCCGGGGCGAGCTCGGCAAGCCGCTGGGGCTCAGCGACGAAGAGTTCCGGGACCTGGGGGATGTGTTCGATCAGGTGTCGGCCCAGTTGCAGTCCGCGGTCGGGGAGGGGCCCAAGCGAGCCCAGCTGAAGGACCTCACGCGCCGCGTCGCGTCCCTTGGCCGGCTGACCGCGGGCGTGGCGCACGAGGTGAAGAACCCCCTCAACGCCATGACCATCCACCTGGAACTCCTGAAGCAGAAGCTCGCGTCTCCGGACCCCGCCGCCGCGCTGCGCCATGCCGACGTCATTGGCTCGGAGATTCGCCGCCTCGATGACGTGGTGCAGGGGTTCCTGAAGTTCGTGCGGCCGGAGGACGTCACGCTCGCGCCGGTGAGGACGTCGTCGCTCATCGCCAGCGTCCTGGATGCCGTCGGCCCGGAGGCCGAACGCAGCAAGGTGAGCTGCGAGACGAACTGCCAGGACCCCGCGCTGGCGATCGAAGGCGACGAGACGCTGCTGCGACAGGCGTTCCTGAACCTGGCACAGAACGCGATCCAGGCGATGCCCAGGGGCGGGAAGCTGCGCATGACCTGCGCGGCGGGCAAGGACGGCCGCGTGGAAGTGCGGGTACAGGACACGGGGGACGGCATCCCCCCCGAGCACCTCGCGCGCATCTTCGACCTGTACTTCACCACCAAGAAGCGCGGCAGCGGCATCGGGTTGTCGCTGGTGTTCAGGACCGTCCAGTTGCACAATGGGGACATCGACGTCGAGTCGACCGTCGGGACGGGCACGACCTTCGTCATCAGGCTGCCGCGCGCGCGGTAGGATGAAATCACATGCGACTGCACCCCCTGGCTGTCGTGCTGGTTCTGGCGCTCGGCGGGTCCGGCTGCGCGGCGCGCGCGGAGGTGGCCGTCCCGGAGCCGGAACTGCCGGTCCTCCAGCCACCCCCGGCGCCGCCGCGCACTGTCGCCATCTACGTGGACCCCGTGACGCCGGTCGAGGCGCCCCCTCCGGCGGAGCCGTCAGCCCCGCGGCCGCTGCCGCCGAGACCGGCCGCCCCGACCCCGGCCCCGGACCCGGTCGTAACCGAGGGACCGCCGGCCCCTCCGCCCCCGCCACCGCTGACCCTCACGCCGGTGCCCGGCAGCGAGGCCAAGACCGAGGCCTCCATCCGTGCGCTGCTCGGACAGGTGAGCCGGGATCTGGGGCGCGTGAATACGTCGAGTCTGTCGGCCGATGGACGCACCCAGTTCGAGGCCGCGAGACGCTTCGTGCAGCAGGCGGAGGAGGCTCTCGGGGCGCGAAACCTCGTCTACGCCGGCAAACTCGCCGACAAGGCCGCCGCCATGGCCGCCGTGGTCGTCCGCTAGCGTTACATTGCCGAAAAACTGTCGTCGTGCGAAAATAAGGCGAAAGTCATGTTTTCGGCCTGAAACGACGATATTTTGCGTTCGACCTAAAAAGGGGACGCAATATATTGTGGTTGTGACACTTGACAATGGAATGTCACGGGGCGCATATTGGGCGTCGCGCGCGAGAACGAGTTCTTGGCACCGGCCCTCCCAGCGGCTGGCTTCTGAGGACACAATCGAGCCAGAAGCCATGAGCACCACTGCACGGAAGAACACACGCGCGCACCAAGCAACCTAGAAGGTTTTCATCGAATTTCGAAGGGTGGCGTGCCCCCAGGGGAGGGGTGTCGCCACGGCGTTTGGAGGGAGCATGGATGATGCTCGGAAGCTGACGGCGGCATCCGCCGGACAGCAGACGGTCGGAGCGTCGACGTACGGCGAGACGACGGAGGCGGGCCGGCAGCCCGCGCGGTCGGCCATCGCCCCGGGCCTGGAGTTCCCGCGGTTCTTCACCGTGGCGGGCACCGACCCGTTCGACCAGGTGGAATGGGAGCTCCGCGACGCGGTGATCGGCAACGAGAAGGGCGCACTGGTCTTCGAGCAGCGCGGCGTCGAGATCCCCAGGACCTGGTCGCAGCAGGCCACCAACATTGTCGTCTCGAAGTATTTCCGGGGGCACATCGGCTCGCCGGATCGCGAGCGCTCGGTGAAGCAGCTCATCGGCCGCGTGGTCGACACGATCACCGCGTGGGCGCGGCGGCAGGAGTACTTCGCGTCGGACGACGCGCTGCAGGCGTTCAGCGACGACCTGAAGCACCTGCTCGTCGAGCAGAAGGCGGCGTTCAACAGCCCCGTCTGGTTCAATTGCGGCTTCGAGAAGGCGCCGCAGTGCTCGGCCTGTTTCATCAACTCCGTGGACGACACCATGGAGTCGATCCTGACGCTGGCCAAGACCGAAGGCATGCTGTTCAAGTACGGCTCGGGCACGGGCAGCAACCTCTCGAGCATCCGCTCGGCCCGGGAGCTGCTCGCGGGCGGCGGCACGGCCTCGGGCCCGGTGTCGTTCATGAAGGGCTTCGACGCCTTCGCGGGCGTCATCAAGTCGGGCGGCAAGACGCGCCGCGCGGCGAAGATGGTGATTCTCAACGCCGAACACCCGGACATCGTCGAGTTCATCAACTGCAAGGTCGAGGAGGAGAAGAAGGCCTGGGCGCTCATCGACGCGGGCTACGACGGCTCGTTCACGGGCACGGCGTACGGGTCGGTGTTCTTCCAGAACTCCAACAACTCGGTCCGCGCGAGCGACGAGTTCATGCGCGCGGTCCTCGACGACGGGTTGTGGCAGACCCGGGCGGTCACGACCGGCGAGGTGATGGACACCTACCGCGCCCGGGACCTCATGCGCCTCGTCGCCGAGGGCACCTGGGTGTGCGGCGATCCGGGCATGCAGTTCGACACCACCGTGAACGAGTGGCACACCTGCCCCAGCACGGCGCGCATCAATGCGAGCAACCCGTGTTCCGAGTACATGTTCCTGGACGACTCGGCGTGCAACCTGTCGTCGATCAACCTGATGAAGTTCGTCGGGGCCGACGGCGAGTTCGACGTCGAGGGCTTCCGCGCCGCCTGCCGCACGATGATCACGGCGCAGGAGATCATCGTCGACAACTCGAGCTACCCGACGAAGGCGATCGAGAAGAACAGCCACGCCTTCCGGCCGCTCGGCCTGGGCTACGCGAACCTGGGCGCGCTGCTGATGTCGCGCGGCCTGCCGTACGACAGCGACGCCGGCCGCGACTTCTCGGGGGCGATCACGGCGCTCATGACCGGCGAGGCCTACGCCCAGTCGGCGCGGGTGGCGCGCGATCACGGCGGCCCGTTCGCCGGCTACGACGCCAACCGCGAGCCGTTCCTCCGCGTGATGCGCAAGCACCGCGACGCCATCAAGGGCATCAATACGAAGCACGTGCCCACCGACCTCCTCAATGCCGCGCGCCAGGCGTGGGACGACGCGGTGGAGCTCGGGGAGGACTTCGGCTACCGCAACGCACAGGCCACCGTGCTGGCTCCGACCGGCACGATCGGCTTCATGATGGACTGCGACACCACGGGTGTCGAGCCCGACATCGCGCTGGTGAAGTACAAGAAGCTCGTCGGCGGGGGCATGATGAAGATCGTCAACCAGACGGTCCCCATGGCCCTCCGCAAGCTGGGCTACACGGCCACCCAGATCGACGACATCGTCAAGTACATCGACGAGCAGGAGACGATCGAGGGCGCGCCGCACCTGCTCGATCGCGACCTGCCGGTGTTCGACTGCGCGTTCAAGGCCGCGCGCGGCGAGCGCTCGATCCACTACATGGGCCACATCAAGATGATGGGCGCCACTCAGCCGTTCATCTCGGGCGCCATCAGCAAGACGGTGAACGTGCCCAAGGACGCGACCGTCGAGGACATCGAGCAGGCGTACCTCGAGAGCTGGCGCCTGGGCGCCAAGGCCATCTCGATCTACCGCGATGGCAGCAAGCGCACGCAGCCGCTCAACACGTCCAAGGACGCCAGGGCCGCGACGACGGCCACGGCGCCGAAGGAAATGGTGGATGCCGCGGTCGCCGCGGCGCTGGCCGCGCGCACGCCGATGCGCCGGAAGCTGCCGGACGAGCGGCAGGCCCTCACGCACAAGTTCGACATCTCGGGCCACGAAGGCTACATCACCGTGGGCCTGTTCGAAGACGGGATGCCGGGCGAGATCTTCCTGGTGATGGCGAAGGAAGGTTCGACGATCTCGGGCTTTGCCGACGCCTTCGCGCAGGCCATCAGCTATGCGCTCCAGTACGGCGTGCCCCTGCAGGCCCTGGTCGACAAGTTCAGCCATGTCCGCTTCGAGCCGTCGGGCATGACGAAGAACCCCGACGTGCGCTTCGCGAAGTCGATCGTCGACTACATCTTCCGCTGGATGGCGTCGAAGTTCCTGTCGCCGGAGGCGCAGTACCGCGCCGGTGTCAACAACCGCGACGACGTGGCCGAGAGCAAGGCCGCGTCGGCGGAGATTCCGGCGCCGCGCGTGGCGAGCGTGGAGACGGTGACGGCCACCCTCAGTGCCACCCGCGCGGTCGTGGCCAACACGGCATCGTTTGCTGCCATGCAGAACCAGGAGGACGCGCCGCCGTGCACGACGTGCGGGTCCATCATGGTGCGCAGCGGTTCCTGCTACAAGTGCAGCAACTGCGGCACGACCAGCGGCTGCGCGTAGTCCACGAGACACGAAGGCACGAAGGACACGAAGTTCGCACGAAGGACTCCAGGGTTGGAGCGCCGGGACTGCAGTCCCGGCGAGTTCCAGGGCCGGATCGCTCAGGCGGTCCGGCCCTTTGTTCGTCCCCACGACCTGTCGCGCTGTCGCGTGACGGTATACCGAACAACGGTATAGTGGCGCCATGCCTGCGCCGCCCATCGACCGGCTGCCCCTGAGCGTGCCCGTCTTCCAGATCCTGCTGTCCCTCGTGGACGAGGACCTGCACGGCTACGCGATCATCAAGGACATCGAGGCCCGCACGGACGGGGAGGTCCGGTTGACGGCCAGCACGCTGTACGGCGCGCTCGCCCGCCTGCTCGAGGGTGCGCTGGTGGAGGAGCTGGACCCGGCAAAGGGCGAGGAGCGGCGGCGATGCTACCGCCTCACGCGGGCCGGGCGGCGGCTGCTGGAAGAGGAGACCGCCAGGCTGGCACGCGCCACCCGCTGGGCGCGCGCCAAGCGGGTGCTGCCGGCTCCCGGGGGGGTGCGGTCGTGATGCCGGTGTGGCGGTGGCTGGTCCTGAGGCTCGTTCGAGCGATCCCGGCCGCACACCGTACGCGGGCCACCGGAGAGCTGCGCGACACGATGCGTGCGCTCGCCGCCGATGCGCGCCAGCGTGGCGGCGCCGCCGCCGAGCACCGGTACTGGCGCCACGAGCTGATGGATCTGCTGCGGCTCGTCGTGACGGTGCGACGGTGCCACTGGGACGCCGCTCGTCGTGTCCTCGCGGGCGTGCCGGCCGCGCTGGCCGACGACGGGCGTGCCAGCCTGCGCCACGCCCGGCGCCGGCCCGTGGCCACGGCGGGTGTCGTGTCGATGGTCGCCTCGGCTGTCGCCGCGGTGACGATCACGTTCGGCATGGCGTCGGCGGTACTGTGGCGGCCGCTGCCGTTCCCCGAGGCAGGGCGCCTCGTCTTCCTCTGGGAGGCCGAGACGGGCCACACCGAGCCGTTCCGCGTCACCAGCGGTCGCTTCGCCGAGTGGGAACGCCAGGCCGGATCGTTCGAGGCACTCTCGCTCTTCGGCGCGGCCGGCTTTTCCCTCGACGGGCCGGATGGCAGCCGGCCCGTTCGCGGGGTTCGCGTGTCCCGGTCGTACTTCGTCACGCTGGGCGTCACCCCACGTATCGGCCGCGCCTTCACACCCGAGGACGAGGTACCCGGCCGTCACCGAGTGGTCGTGCTCGCCGAGGCCACCTGGCGCAGCCGCTTCGGCGCCGACCCCGGCATTCTCGGCCGCACCGTGCGGCTGAGCGGTGAGCCCTACGAGGTCATCGGTGTCATGCCCGACATCGTCACGCCGGGGTGGCCCTCGAACCCGGCGCAGGTGGCCGTGGAACCGGACATGCGCGAGCTCTGGGTGCCGATTCCGCGTACGCCAGCGCTCGCGGCCAACACCCGGGCGCATGTGTTTGGCGTGGTGGCCCGACTCCGGCCGGGCGTCACGGCGGCGCAGGCGGATGCGGAACTGGCCGCCCTGAGGCAGGCCGACGGCGCCGATCCGCATCGAGGCGTAACCAGGGCGTTTCGAGACCAGTTCGTCGCGGATGTGCGGGCACCCCTGCTGATCCTGCTGGCGGCGGCGGTGGCGGTGCTGCTCGTGGCGTCGGGCAACCTGGCGGCGTTGCAGGTGGCGCGCTTCGAGCAGCGCCGGGGTGAGCTCGTCACGCGCCTCGCGCTCGGCGCCGGACGGCTGCGCCTGGCCGGACTGCTGGCGGCCGATGCGGCTGCCCTGTCCGTTGCCGGCGGCGCCCTTGGATGGGTGCTGGCCCAGAGGGGGCTTGCGTGGATTCCAGGCCAGTTGCCGGCATCGGTGCCGTTCGTCACGCCCCCACGCGCGGATCTGGTGACATCGCTCGTCGCCTGTGCCGTAACGGGACTCGTGACGTCGGGGCTGTCGCTCTGGCCGATCGTCCGCCTGTCGAGCGTGGCGCCATCGCCGCGCGGCGCGATCATCCCGCCCCGGACGCACACGTACCGCGCGCTCGTGGCCGCACAACTGGCGATGGCCGTCGCACTCGCCGTGCCGGCCTCGCTGCTCGGCCAGTCACTGTCGGCGCTTCGCGCGCGCGACACCGGCTTTCGCGTCGATGATGTCGTCGTCGCAGACGTCTCGGTGGCGCCAGGAGCGGCCGATGATATCGGCCGTGTCACGGCGTTCGAGACGCGCGTCCGCGAGGCGCTTGGCCGGATGCCCGGCATCGGTGGTGTGGCGTTCGCCTACGATCACCCTCTCGAGGCCAACTGGATCGACGCCGTCACCCTGGTCGGGGACACACGAACCACCGACGAGCGGCTGCAACCGCAGCTGCGGATCGTCAGTCCGGGCTACTTCGAGGTCCTTGGCGTGGAGATCGTCGACGGGCGAGCCTTCGAGGAGCACGAGGGTGCCGGATCCCCCGGCGTCGCGCTCGTGAACGAAGCATTTGTCGCCGCGCAGGGTGGCCGTGTCATCGGCCGGCGCGTGACCAGCGGGGCGGCGGGAGTCTGGGGGCGACGCGTGCCATCCGAGTACACCATCGTGGGGGTGGTGGAAAACGAGCGATTCCGCGGTGTGGACATGCCCCCCGAGCAGGCTCTCTACCTGAGCACGCGACAGTTCCCGTTGTCCGATGCCACCGTGCTGGTGCATGCGGCCGGAGACGGTGCACGCGTGCGCCGGGACATCCGTCCCGTGGTGGCCGGGGTTGACCCCGGCGCCACCATCGGGACGCCCCGCGCGCTTGACGACATCCTGTCGGACCAGTTGACGCCGCGCCGCATGATGGCCGACGTCGTCGGAGGCTTCGCGCTGGCTGCCGTGGGCCTGTCGCTGCTGGGGCTCTACGGGCTGATGGCGATGACGGTGGCGTCGCGCGTGCGTGACGTGGGCGTCCGTCTGGCGATTGGTGCGACGCCGGCTGCAGTGGCGCGCGCGGTGGTCGTCGAGAGCCTGCGGCCCGCGGTGGCGGGCATAGCCGCCGGCGTCGCGATCGCGATCGGCCTCGGACGCTTCGTGGCGCACCTGCTGGTGGACGTGTCCGCACACGATCCCTGGACCGTGGCGGCCGTTGCGGGCGCGCTCCTCGGCGGCGCTGTCCTGGCTGCGGTGTTCCCCGCACGCCGGGCGTCACGAGTTGACCCCGTCGCCGCGCTTCGCGCGGACCGCTGACCGCGCCCGTGTGCCTCGCGGTGCGGGTCGTCGTGTGGCACGATGGACAGACGTGATGTCCGCCCGCGCCGCCTCGATTGACACCCTCGCCGCGATTCTCGAGCAGTACTGGGGCTACACGAGCTTCCGTCCCCTCCAGCAGGAGGCGATGGAGGCTGTCGTCCAGGGGCGTGACTCGCTGCTCGTGCTCCCGACCGGGGGCGGCAAGTCGCTCTGCTTCCAGGCACCGGCGCTCGTGCGCGAGGGGCTGGCGCTCGTGATTTCCCCGCTGATCTCGCTGATGAAGGACCAGGTGGACACGCTCGTGACCACCGGTGTGCCCGCGGCATACCTGAACAGCGCGATGAGCGCGGACGCACGGGCGCAGGTGATGTCGGGCCTGCGCGCGGGGCGATATCGACTGCTCTACGTCGCTCCGGAACGCATCGCGGGGGACGCCGGCGGATGGATGTCGTGGCTCCAGGCCACGTGTCCGCTGAGCTTCGTCGCCATCGACGAGGCGCACTGTATCAGCCATTGGGGGCACGACTTCCGCCCGGAGTATCGGCAACTGGGCGCGCTGCGCGCGGCGCTGCCGCACGTCAGCTTCCACGCCTTCACCGCCACCGCCACGGCCCGCGTGCGCCAGGACATCGTCCAGCAGCTCGGCCTGAAGGACGCCGTCACGCTGGTCGGGTCGTTCGACCGCCCCAACCTGCTGTTCCGCGTGCTGCCTCGCACGTCGCTCAAGACGCAGATCCAGCAGGTGCTGGCCCGCCACCAGGGTGAGGCCGGCATCATCTACTGCCCGACGCGCCGAGAGGTGGATGACCTGGCGGAGTGGCTGAAGGACGCGGGCTTCCGCGCGCGGCCCTACCATGCGGGCCTCAGCGACGAGGAGCGGCACGCGAACCAGGACGCGTTCCTGAACGAGTCCGTGGACATCGTCGTGGCCACCGTGGCCTTCGGCATGGGCATCGATCGATCGGACGTGCGATTCGTGGTGCACGCGGGCGCACCGCAGTCCCTGGAGCACTACCAGCAGGAGGCCGGCCGCGCCGGCCGCGACGGGCTCGAGGCCGAGTGCGTGCTCATCGTGTCCGCCGGAGACTTCCTCCGCTGGCGCGAGATCCTCAGCAAGAACGGCGAGCTCACCGAGGCCCGCCAGTTGCTGCTGCGCGACATGGAGCGCTATGCGGCCAGCGTGGGCTGCCGGCACAAACGGCTGGTCAGCTACTTCGGCGAGGCGTTCACGAAGCCGGACTGCGGGGCCTGCGACTACTGCCTGGGGGAACTGGAGTCGGTCCCCGATCCGGTGACACTGGCGCGGAAGATCCTGTCCGGCGTGGCCCGCGTGGGCCAGCGCTTCGGGGCCGCGCACGTCACCAGCGTGCTCCGCGGGCACGCCAGCGAGCCCGTGCGCCTAAGGGGGCACGACGGCCTCTCGGTGTTCGGGCTGCTGCGGGAGCAGTCCATCGACGAGGTGCGCGGCTACATCGACCAGCTCATCGCACACGGGCTGCTGCGGCAGTCCGGCGAGCAGTATCCGGTGCTCCAGCTGACGCCCCTGGGCGCGGCGCTGCTCCGCGACGAGTCGGCGGCGCCGGACCTGACGCTCGCGCGGCAGCGCAAGCCGCAGAAGGGGAGGGGGCCGGCGCGATCCCGTGTGGAAGCGGAGTCGTGGGAGGGCGTGGACCGCGCGTTGTTCGAGGAACTCCGCGCGTTGCGCCTGCGCATTGCCCGGGAGCGCGGGGTGCCGCCCTACGTCATCTTCCACGACACGACGCTGCGCGAGCTGGCAAAGCTGAGGCCGACGACGCCTGACGCCCTCCGGCACGTGTACGGCGTCGGCGCACGCAAGGCCGAGGATCTGGGCGAGCAGGTCCTCGAGGTGATCCGCGCCGAACGATAGCAGGCCGACGCCCGACGGTTACACTACCCCCCATGTCCTCCCCGTTCAGCGCGCTGGAGTCCTTCGACTGGACCACACCGTTCATCGCCGACGCCTGCGTCCGGCTCGACCTGCCGGTGCGCCTGGGGCCCCCGGGACTCACGTCCCTGCTGCCCCAGGCGCGGGCGGCGGGCCGCGTGGCCCCGGCCGTGCACTCCGGCAGCGCGGACGTGCTGCTCGAGGCGCTCGCGCTCGCCGCCCGGGGCGACGTCCTCGTCATCGACAACAACGGCCGGCTGAACGAGAGTTGTCTCGGCGGCCAGATGGCGAATGAGGCGTCGGTGTGCGGTCTGGCCGGCATCGTCGTGGATGGGGTGCATCGCGACACGTCGGCGATTCGTGCCATCGGGATGCCCGTCTGGTCGCGCGGGACGGCGCCGGCCGGCCCGACCGAGCCCCGGCGCCGCCATGCCACCGCGCTCGAGGCCGCCACCTGCGGCCCAACCACCGTGACGCGTGAGGACGCCGTGTTCGCCGACGAGGATGGCGTGCTGTTCGTGGCACTGGCCGACTGCGCCCGGGTGATCGAGGCCGCTCGGGCAATCGCCGTTCGCGAGCAGGCGCAAGCCATCCGGCTGCGGGCCGGCGAGCCGCTCCGCGATCAGCTCCGCCTGGCCGACTTCCTCGCCCGGAGGGACGCCGATCCCGAGTACACGTTCAGGAAACACCTCCAGGATCTAGAGAAGCCGTGATGTGGCGCTCTAGCGACGCGGGAACAGGGGATGTGCCTTGACCTCGCGGACCTGCAGGATGTGGCGCTGCGAGTGGGACGAGATCATCAGGAACCACTGGTAGACGTCCATATTCCCCTCGATGAGCTTCCGCCCACGGAAGTCCTCCTGCGACGTCTTCGCCTGTTCGCGCATCGTCGCGCGCAGCTTCCGGAAGGACGCGAGGGCAGCGGCCGCGTCGGCGAAGCGCCCGTCGGGCACTCGCGCCTCGCCTGTACGCGCGCGGTTGGTGCGGTCGATGCCGTACCAGAGAATGCCCGCATCCGTGGCCTCCGGCTTGTACCCGGCGGATCCCGGCGCCTTCAACGAGTCCTGCAGTTGCTGCCAGTACTGCGGCTCGGCGATGCCGAGATGTTCCACGACGTCCTTGACCGACCAGGCGTCCGGTGACGGTCGCCAGGCGAGTTGCGCCGCGGAGAGTCCGTCGAGCTCGCTCACGAGCCAGGCCTCCGTCATTTCCAGGTGCGCCACCAGCCGCTGGCGGTCGCCTGTGGTCATCGGATCGGCAGATGCGGCGGCGGGCGCCACGAGTAGGACTACGCACGACACGATCATGAGGGTTCGCATCGTGCCACCCTCCGGCCTGCCGCCTTCGATGTCAATGCCGGGGTGACGACTCTCCGGCCTGCCGACGCCGGTCGTCGTTCTGGCGGGACAAGCGGGCGGGGCGTCCGCACCCAGTTGCCACGCGGCGGGCCACCAGCCTGCAGTCACGATCCGCTTGTCGCGGGTGGCTATGTAGTGATACTACTAAGCCGCATGCGACGGCTCAGCATCACCGCGTGCAGCGTGCTGCAGGCCCTGGTGGACGGGGCGCACTACGGGTTCGACGTCATCGAGCGGACCGGCCTGCCGAGCGGGACCGTTTATCCCGCACTGGCGCGCCTCGAGCGCGACGGCCACGTGTCCTCCACATGGGAGTCCGAGGCCCTCGCCCACGCCGAGGGCCGCCCGGCGCGCCGCTATTACCGGGTCACCGCGCCCGGCGTCCGCGCGCTTCGCGACGCGACGGCACACTACCAGGCGCTGTTGCCCGGGCTGCGCCCGGCGCGAGGGCCGGCGTGATGGCTCGACGGGTCGATCGCGGGATCGTGCGCGTCGCGCGCTGGCTGGTGCCCGGCGACGCCCGACGCGACTGGGTGCGGGAGTGGGTGGCCGAGCTCGACTGGGCGCGGCGCAACGGAGCTTCCGGGGTGGTGCTCGCGATGCGGGCCCTCGGCGCCTGGCCGCACGCCTGCTGGCTGCAATGGGATCGATGGAGGTGGGACATGCTCTGGCACGATGTGACCAACGCCGCTCGCGGGCTCGCGCGGCGGCCCGGCTTCGCCCTCGTCGCCATCCTCAGTCTCGCGGTCGGCATCGGCGCGAACACGGCGATGTTCAGCGTCGTACATGCCGTGCTGCTGCGCCCGCTGCCGTTCCCGGACCCGCACGCCCTGGTGGCGATCTGGAGCGCCGCGACGGATGCCCCCGGGCGCGGCTACGAGAGCACCCCACCCGATTTCGTGGACTGGCGGCGGGACACCCCCGGCTTCGTGGAGATGGCTGCCTTTGTGGCCGGGGCCAGCGCGCTCACCGGCGACGGCCCCGCGGAGCAGGTGCCGAGCGCGTCGGTGACCGGTGGCTTCTTCACCGTGCTTGGCGTGGCCGCCCTCCACGGGCGCACCCTGTCTCCGGACGATGATCCGATGAGTGCTCCCAATCACGTGGTGCTCGGCCACGGCCTGTGGCGTCGCCGGTTCGGCGGTGATCCCTCCGTCGTTGGCCGGACGGTCACTATCGACGGGCAGCCCTTCCGCGTGGCCGGCGTGATGCCACAGCGCTTTGCGTATCCCCTGAACGCGGAGCTGTGGGTGCCCCTCCGCTTCAGCGAGGAGGACCTTCGCACCCAGCGCGGCGCCCACTACCTGGAGGTCGTCGGGCGCCTGGAAGGTGACACGTCCATCGATCGCGGGGGCCAGGCACTGCTCGCGACGGCCGCCCGGCTCGCCGCGCTGTATCCGCGCACGAACGCCGGCCGCACGGTGAAGGTGCAGGCGCTCCGCGAGTCGATGGTGGGTGACGCCCGCCAGGCGCTGTTGCTCCTGCTCGGCGCCGTCGGCTTCGTGCTCCTCATCGTCTGCGTCAACGTCGCCAATCTGTGCCTGACCCGCGCGCTCGGGCGTGAGCGCGAGCTGGCCGTCCGCACCGCGCTCGGCGCCGGCCGCGTCCGGCTCGTGCGGGCCCTGCTGGTCGAGAGCGGGTTACTGGCACTGGCAGGCGGCCTCGCGGGCGTGCTCATCGCGCTGTGGGTCACCGGGGGCATCGCCGCGCTCGACGAGCGCACCGGCATCTCCCTGCTCGATCAGACGCGCGTCGATCGGCCGGTGCTGATCTTCACGGCGATCCTGACGGCCATGACCGCGCTGCTCTTCGGAACGCTCCCGGCATGGCAGGCCTCTGCCCGAATCGATGTGAGTCGCGGCCTGAGGGACGCCAGCAGCGCCACGACGGCTCCGCGGCATCGCCGCCGGCTCGGTGCCACGCTGATCGTCGCCGAGACGGCGCTGGCGGTCGTCCTGCTCGTGGGCGCGGGGCTCCTGATGCGCAGCTTCCTGGCGCTGGCCGCCGTCGATCTCGGCTTCACGCCCGCGCGCGTGCAGACGTTCAGTCTTTCGCTGCCCGAGGCGCGCTACGCCACGCCCGAGGCGCGCGCCACGTTCGTGGATACCCTGCTGTCGCGCATCGACGCCTGGCCGCACGTCGAGGCCGCCGGCGCCGTCTTCGGGCTGCCGCTCACCAACTTCGGGTACGTCATCTCGATGTCCACGCTGGACGGCCGGCGACTCGATGACCAGGAGCAGGACGAGCGCTCGCTGCAGGTCCGCGTGGCGACGCCGGGCTACTTCCGTGCCATGGGCATACCCGTCCGACGGGGCCGCCTCTTCGACGGCTCGGATCGCCGTGGCGCGCCCGCCGTTGTGATCGTCAACGAGACAGCCGCCGGCCGGCTGTGGCCCGGCGACGACGCGCTCGGGCACGCGTTCACGCTGGGTACCCGACTTGGGCAGGGCGGCCCTCCGGTCGGAGGCTCCGTGGTCGGCGTGGTCGGCGATGTGCGGGACGGCGGTCCCGCGTCGACCGTCCGTCCCACGGTGTATGTCCCGCACGGGCAGTTTCCCACCAGCTTCCTCACCGTGACGGTGAAGGCCGCGGGCGAGCCTGGCGGGCTCGTCGAACCGCTGGGCCAGCTGCTTGCCGATCTCGATTCGGCGCTGCCGATGTTCCGCGTGCGGACGATGGAGCAGCTGGCGGCGGATGCGGTCGCGAGACCGCGCCTGTTCCTCACGCTGCTGGGCGTGTTCGCGGCGGCCGCCGTGCTGCTGGCCGCGATCGGGATCAACGGGGTGCTCGCCCATGGGGTGAACCAGCGCACGCGCGAGATCGGCCTGCGGCTGGCGCTCGGGGCCGATCGCGGTCGCGTGTTGCGCATGGTCGTCGGTCAGGCGTTGGCACTCGCACTGGCCGGCCTGGGACTGGGTCTGCTGCTCGCGATCGGGCTGAGCCGGTTCCTGCGGGGCCTGCTGTTCGGCGTCGAGCCCGCCGACCTGCCGACGTATCTCGCCGTGGCCGTGGCGCTGGCGTCGGTGGCGCTGCTCGCCAGCGTCGTCCCGGCCGTGCGCGCGGCGTCCGTGGACCCCATCGCCGCGCTTCGGAGCGAGTGACCGCCGGGGCGGGCGGACACTCGCGGTGCCGGTGGCGAAGGTCTGACGAATTCCCGCCAGGGCCGTTTCTCAGTGGGGCGCGGCGGGTCGCGCGGGTATGCTGATTGCCGAGTGGCCTCCCTTTTCGTCCAGCTCGTGGTCGTTCCCCTGCTGTTCTACGGCGGGGTGAAGCTGAGCCTGCTGTTCGCCGTGCTCCCGGAGGTCGTCGTCATGCTGTGGCTGCCGAACGGGCTGTTGCTCGCGGCGCTGTTCCACTACGGCCTGCGCCGCTACGCGTACTTTGCCGGGCTGATTGTCGTCGCCGAGGTCGCGGCCGACTATCCGACGTTCTCCGTGATCGAGGCGGCGCTGTTCGGCGCCATCAACCTTCTCGAGGTGACGCTGGCATACCTGCTGCTGCGTCGATGGCGCTTCAATCCGCGGTTCGCCGTGCCGAGCGACCTGGCGAAGTTCCTGATTGGCGGCCCGTTCGTCGGCGCATTCGTGGCGGCATGCCTCGCCGCGGCCGTGTACCGGTACATTCGCGGCACCGAGACGACCTATCTCGAGCTCCTGCGCGTCTGGTGGTTCAGCGACGGCACGGGGCTGCTGATCGTGACCGCGCTGGTCCTCAGCATCTGGCCGCCGGCTGGTGGCAACGGCGACGAGCGCATCGCGTTGCGCTGGTTCGACGGGGTCGCGGCCGCCATTGCGCTGGTGGCGGTCGGCCTGTTCCTGCTGCCGGCCGGCGGCGCCTCCCGCGGAATCCAGGTGCCACCCGTGACACTGCTGCCGTTCGTCATCTATGCCGCGGCGCGCCTGACGCCGCGCTGGGCGACGATGGTCACGGCCGCTTTCGCGGCCGTTGTCCTGTTCGCCACGAAGAACGGGCAGCGGCCGTTCGGTGACGTGCCGGTCGGCGAGACGGTGCTCCAGGCCCAGCAGCTCGTGGCCATCATGACGGTCACAGCGCTCGGCCTCGCGTCGCTCTTGTCGCAGCTGCGAGCGAATACGCGCGACCTTGAAGTCCGTGTGCAGGATCGCACCGCGCAGCTGCGTGAGGCGAACGATCAGCTGCGGACGATGGCGGTGACCGATGCGCTCACCGGAGTGCTCAACCGGCGGGCCCTGGTCGACGTGATGCGGCGCGAGATCGCACGCGACCAGCGTCACCGTCACGGCCTGTCCGTGTTGATGTTCGACATCGACAACTTCAAAGCCGTGAACGACCGGTACGGCCACGCGGCCGGTGACCACGTGCTGCGGCACGTCGCGATGGTGACCACCCAGGTGATCCGGGACACCGACACGCTGGCTCGCTATGGCGGCGAGGAGTTCGTCGTGGTGGCCCCGGAGACCGACGAGGCGCAGGCGTGGCGATTGGCCGAGCGCATTCGAGACGCGCTGCAGTCATCTGACATCGCGGTGGATCATCATACCCTGCGCGTCACGGCCAGCGTCGGCGTGGCGATCGTGCGCGAGGACGACCGGGAGCCGGACCATATTCTCGACCGCGTCGACGCCGCGCTCTACGCGGCCAAAGCCGCTGGCCGGAATCGAGTGGTGGCCGACACGTCGCTGCCTCACGCCGTGCCGTAGGGGCGGAAGTCCGGCGCGCGGGGCGCCGCCGCGATGGTCAGTGCCACCGACGCCGGAACACGCGCAGCGTGGCCGCACATCTGCCCGTGCGCGTGCACGTCACGACTGCCGGTGTACAATTGCCGCACGTACCTCATGACGCGGCAGTACTGTCACCTGGGTTCCCGCACGATTGCCTATCTCGACTCCGTTCCTGGTGGGAGTGACCTGCGCACGATCGTCCTGCTGCACGCGTTTCCGCTCGGTGCCGGCATGTGGGAGCCGCAGATTCGCAGCATCCCGAAGGGCTGGCGGCTGATCACACCCGACCTGCGCGGCTTCGGCGGCTCGACCGATCCCGACGCCGGCACGCCCTCGATGGATGACTACGCGGCCGACGTGGTCGGGTTGCTCGGCGAGCTTGGCGTCACCCGCGCGGTGGTGGGCGGCTGCTCGATGGGCGGCTACGCCACGTTCGCCGTGTTGCGGCGCGCGCCCGATCTGGTGTCCGGCCTCGTGCTGTCGGACACGCGCCTGGGCGCCGACACGCCGGAAGGCCGCGCGAACCGGCGGAGCATGCTCGCGCTGGTGGATCGCGAGGGCCCCTCGGGTGTCGCGCGCGACATGATGCCGAAGCTGCTCGGCCAGACCACCCGCGACACGGACCAAACAGTGGAATCCACCGTGCGCCGGCTCATCAAGCAGCAGTCGCCAGACGGCATCCGCCGCGCGATCCAGCGGATGATGGATCGCCTCGATGCGACCGACGTGGTGACGGGCCTCGGCGTGCCGAGCCTGGTCATCGTGGGCGAGGAAGACACCTTGACGCCGGTGGAGGAGTCGCGCCGGCTGGCCGCGGCGTTGCCCGGCGCGCGGCTCGAGATCGTTCCGCACGCCGGCCACCTGCCGAACCTGGAGCAGCCGGCCCGATTCAACGCCGTCCTGACGGCCTTCCTCGATCAACTGCCATGATGCGACTGGCGACCCTCGTCCTTGTGCTCGGGTCCCTGGCCCTGGGCCTGCGGGCCCAGGAGCCCGCGCCACCGTCCGTCGATCCCCTCCATCGGGGTCTCGACACGATCCTGGACATCTACGTCCGGGACGGCCTGGTGTACTACCGCGCCTTGAAGCTCGAGCGGCAGCGCTTCGACGCGTACGTGGCGTCGCTTGCGGACGCCAGCATCGCGGCTGCGGACCGGAACCGGCAGCTGGCGTTCTGGATCAACGCCTACAACGCCTTCGTGCTGCGCACCGTCATCGACCATTACCCGATCAACGGCCGCGCCGCGATGTATCCGCGCAACAGCATCCGCCAGGTCGCCGGGGCGTTCGAGAAACGGCCGTTCCGCGCGGCTGGCCGGACCGTCACCCTGGACCAGATCGAGAAGGACATCATCGCGCCACTCGGCGATGCGCGCGCGCTGCTGGCCCTCGGTCGGGGAGCCCTGAGCGGCGGGCGCCTGCGGAGCGAGGCGTTCACGGCCGAGCGGCTCGAGGCGCAGCTGGAGGCCACCGCACGGGAGTCGATCGACCGGCACGAGCTGGTCTCGATCGACCGCGCGAACGGCGTGCTGAGCGTGAACCCGATCTTCTCGTGGCGCGAGGCCGCGTTCGTGCAGTCGTACGCCGGGAAAGCCGCGCCCGCGTTCGCCCAGCGGAGCCCGCTCGAACGCGCGGTGCTCGGCCTGATCGGTCCCCTCGCGCTCCAGACCGAGCTGGATTTCCTGGAGCAGAACCAGTTCAAGATGCAGTTCCACGACTTCGACTGGCGCCTCAACGACCTTACGGGGCGGTAGTGGGGGGGGCTGGGTTCCGGGTTCCAGGTTCCGGATTCCAGGTTCGTGCCTCCTGTCTCCTGCCTCCTATCTCCTATCTCCTATCTCCTATCTCCTGCCTCCTAATTCCTAATTCCTGGGTGCTGCCATGGACCTCGAGCTGAAAGGCAAAGTCGCAGTCATCACCGGTGCAAGCCGCGGCCTTGGTCTGGCCACCGCGCAGGCCCTGGCCGCCGAGGGCTGCACCGTCGTCATCGGTGCTCGCGGGCTCGAGGGCCTGACACGCGCGGCGGCGTCGATCAGTTCCGGCTGGCGCGGCCCGAAGGTGGTGCCGGTCACCTGTGACGTGTCCACGCCGGAGGGCGTCGATCATTTGATCGAGACCGCCGTCGTCGAATGCGGCGGCATCGACATCCTGGTGAACAACGTCGGGCTCGGCCGCGGGGGATCGCTCGAGCAGACCACCGATGCGGACTGGCGTGAGGCCTTCGACAACACCCTCTTTCCGGCGATCCGCTGCTCGCAGCTGGCGGCGCCGCACATGCGGCAGCGGGGCGGCGGGGTCATCGTGATCGTCTCGTCGATCTACGGCCGTGAGGCGGGCGGCCGCATGACCTACAACGTGGTCAAGGCGGCGGAGATCAGCCTGACGAAGTCCCTGGCGCAGCAGCTGGCGCGTGACGAGATTCGCGTGGTGGGCGTGGCGCCCGGCTCGATCCTCTTCGAGGGCGGATCGTGGTGGAAGCGCCAGCAGGAGGATCCGAAGGGCATCGCGGAGTTCATCCAGCGGGAGCTGCCGTTCGGACGCTTCGGCACGGCGCAGGAAGTGGGCAACGTCGTCGCGTTCCTGTCGTCGCCGAAAGCCAGCTGGATGAGCGGCACGACCGTCGTCGTGGATGGGTGCCAGTCGAGGATGTTCTAGCGCCGGTGCGGGCCGGTGCCGGCGGGTGCTGTCAGGTGCGGACGGGTGCGAGTGCGGCGGGTGCTGTCAGGTGCGGACGGGTGCTGACGGGAGTCCTTGATGCTGCTGCGTCGGTCGGTGCTCGACGGGATTCGCGCGGGCAGGGTGACGCTGGCGTTCAGGCGCTGGCGGCGGCCCTCGGTGCGGGCCGGGGGTACGTTGCTGACGGCCGTCGGCCAACTGCACATTGGGGCCATCACGCGCGTGGAGCCCGACACGATTTCGGCGGCTGATGCGCGTCGTGCGGGATACGCGTCGCCGAGCGAACTGCTGGCCGAGCTGGGCGCTCGGACGGCGGGGGATGTCTACCGGATTGAATTGGGTGCGCTCGGGCCCGATCCACGCGTCAGCCTCCGCGAGTCACCCGCGGCGGACGCGCGCGAGCGTCAGGACCTGCTGGCGCGGCTCGAGCGGCTGGATGCCCGCGCGGACGGAGGGCCCTGGACCAGGCGCACGCTCGAGGTCCTGCGCGCGCACCCCGGTGTCCGCGCCGGCGACCTGTGCAGGCTGGTGGGGCAACCGAAGGATCAGTTCAAGCTCAACGTCAGGAAACTGAAGGCCCTCGGCCTCACCGAGAGCCTCGAGGTGGGATACCGCCTGTCGCCGAGAGGCATGGCGCTGCTCGGTGGGCCGTGGTGACGCACGCGGCCGTCCTGCGCTCGTCCTGAGCACGACGGCGAGGGTCGGGATCGTCTGGCCCAACCGGTGCCGAAGCGAGAGGCGTGCCTGTCCCTCACCCGCGATCGCTGCGGCTGAACCACAAGTAGTAGACCGGCAGCCCCGCGAGCACCACGGCGAAGGTGATCGACGTCCACTTCGGATCCGTGACGAGCGCGTTGATCACCAGGTACGTGGCCGCCGCGATGAACACCGCCGGCACGAACGGATAGCCCACCACCTTGTAGGGCCGGTGCAGGTGCGGCTGCGACCTGCGGAGCGTGTAGACGGCGCCGACGCTCAGCGCGTAGAACGGCCACATCGCCAGCACGAACGTGTCGGTGAGCTGCTCGAAGGTCTGGGTCATCACCATCGCCACGCCCAGTCCAGCGGCGAGCATGATGGCCACGTGCGGCGTGTGCCACCTCGGGTGCACGGAGGCGATGGGCTTGAAGAACAGCTTGTCGTCGGCCATGGCGAAGAAGATCCTGGGTGACGCCAGCATGCTGCCCATGAGGGAGCCGAAGGTGGAGATCATCACGACGACGGCGATGAAGGACACGCCGGCCTGCCCGAGTGTCGCGGACAGTGTGTCGGCCGCGATCAGCCGGGAGTCCTTCAACCGCTCGATCGGCGTGATGTACAGATACGCCGCGTTGGAGAGCAGGTAGATGGCGATGATGGCGATCGTGCCCACGATGATCGCCCGAGGCAGGTTGCGCTGCGGATCCGTCACCTCGCCGCTCGCGAACGTCAGGTCGGCGAAGCCGTCGTAGGCCCACATGACCGAAATCAACGCCAGCCCGAACAGGCCCGCGTCCACGGCCGCCGCATTGCCGGCGAAGTTGGCCGCGCTTCCGCCGGCACCGCCGCCGAGGGCGAAGGAGACGAGGACGAGGAACGCCAGCGCGCCGAACTTCGTCACCGTGGAGATACCGGCAAACAGCGCCCCGAGCCGAACGCCGACGATGTTGGTGCCGGCGGCGAAGAGGATGGCCCCGGCGGCCAGGTAGTCGGCCCAGGCCGGGTGCAGCGAGGGATCGATGCCGAACACGCGGAGGAAGTACTCGCCGAACACGGACGAGATGCCGCCGAGCGCGGAGGCGCGAATCAGCACGAGCTGGGCCCAGCCATAGAGGAACGCCGACGGCCGGCCCCAGCCCTCGCGCAGATACACGTACATGCCGCCCGTCTCGGGCATCGCCGCCGACAGCTCCGCGAAGGCCAGCGCGCCGCACAGCACGATCAGGCCGCCGAGCACCCAGACGCCGAGCATCCACATCGGATCGGGCACGCGGGCGGCGATGCTGGCCGGCGTCCGGAAGATACCGCCGCCAATGGTGATGCCGATTACGAGGCCAATCGAACTCCAGAGCCCGAGTCTCCGGACGAGAGTCGCCATATGCCTCGGCACTATAATGGAAACGTGCCTCACGGCGCAGACCTTCCCGGCACGTCCATCCTCCAGTACCGCGTGATCGACCGCCTCGGAAGCGGCGGCATGGGCGAGGTCTACCTCGCGGAGGACACGCGGCTGGGGCGCCGCGTCGCGCTCAAGTTCCTGGCGGCGGCCCTCGACGCCGCGCCCGACGCCCGTGCCCGCCTGGTGCGCGAGGCGCAGGTGGCCGCGCAGTTGCGCTCGCCGCACATCGCCGTCGCCTACGACCTCGTCGAGCACGAGGCTGGCCTCTTCATCGCGATGGAGTACGTGGAAGGGGAACTGCTCTCGGTTCGCCTCGCGAGGGGCCCGCTCTCTGTGAGCGAGAGCCTGGACATCGCCATGCAGGTGGCCGACGCGCTGGACGAGGCCCACGGCCTTGGCATCGTCCATCGCGACATCAAGAGCGGCAACCTGATCATCACGTCGCGGCACCTCGTGAAGGTGCTGGACTTCGGACTCGCGAAGGCCACGCGGGCGCACGATGCCCTCACCGCCCACCCGTCGTTGACGATGGCCGGGACGGTGGTGGGGACGCTCAACTACATGCCGCCCGAGCAGCTCCGTGGCGGCCACGTGGACCAGCGCGCGGATCTGTTCGCGCTGGGCGTGGTGCTGTACGAGATGTTGACCGGACGCCTGCCGTTCGCCGGAGACACCATGGCGGACGTCGCGGACCGCATCATGAACCGCGAGCCCGAGGCGATCGGCCGGTACAGCTACAGCGTGCCCGGCGAGGTGGAGACGATCGTCCGCAAGGCGCTCGAAAAGGACCCGGCGTTCCGGTACCAGTCTGCGCGCGAATTCTACGTGGACCTCGCCAATGCGCGGCGGCGGCTGCGCGAGGCGCCGGCCGCCGGGGCCTCGGCGTGGCGCGGCCCTATCGACTTCTCGGACCCCGCCTCGGGGCTGCCGACCTCGCCCGCGAAGGACGACACGCGCTCGGTCGCCGTGCTGGCCTTCACCAACATCACCGGCGACGCGGCGGACGAGTGGATCGGGCAGGGCATCGCCGAGTCGCTGACGGCCGACTTCGCGAAGATCGGCGGCCTCGCGGTCATCCCTCGTGAGCACGTGTTCGAACTGCAGCGGAACCTGCAGGCCATCGGCCGGGGCGCGGACGACCGCCATTCGCTGGATCTCGGACGGCGGCTCGGCGCGATGTTCGTGGTGACCGGCGCCTACCAGCGGCTGCGGGATCGCGTGCGGATTACCGCCCAGGTGATCGAGGTGCCCACCGGCCGGTCGGCCGCCACCGTCAAGCTGGACGGGAGCATCGACCAGATCTTCGAGCTGCAGGACCGGCTCGTGCAGGACCTGGCCCAGACCGGGATGGCGCACGAGCTCGCCACGTCAGAACGGGTGGCGATTGCCGGCGACACCGCGGTGTCGCTGGAGGCGTTCGAAGCGTATTCACGCGGCATGCTGAACCTGCGCATGGCCAGCCGGGACGCCGTGGATCGGGGCATCGGCCTCTTCGAGCGTGCGCTGGAGCTGTCTCCCGGATACGTGGAGGCGATGGTCGCGCTCGGCAGCGCCCTGGACCTGAAGGGCGCGTTCCTGTCCATGCCGGACCTGCTGCAACGCAGCCTGCAGCTGCTGCAGCAGGCCGTGGCGCTTCGGCCGGAATCCGCCGAGGCCCACATCAGGCTCGGCGAGACACTCGCCGACCTCGGCCGAGTCGACGAGGGCATCGCGGAGATGCACGAAGGGCTGCGCCTGGCGCCTGACAACGCCGAGGCGCACGCGAATCTGGCGCGCAACTACTGGATGGGGAAGGGCGACGCCGATCTGGCCATCGTGCACTTCCGTCGGGCCCTGGCCCTTAACCCGGACGGCGGCTACACGCACCTGCAGCTGGCCCTGCTGCACTCGCTGCGCGGCGAGCTGGACGATGCCGAGCGTGAGGCCCGGGCCGCGGTCGTTCTGCAGGAACAGGCGATGTCCGGCACGCAGGGCCTGCTGATGGTCGGGGCGCGGTCGCGCCTGGGATACGTGTTCTACCGGCGCGGGCAGTACGACGAGGCCATCCGGGAGTATCGCCGGGAGCTCGACTACATCTCCATGAGCGACCATGCGCTTCGCGAGCGTACAACCATCGAGCTCTGCCAGAAACTCGCGGCGGCGTACCTGCGCAAAGGCAACCTCGAGAACGCCCAGGCCTACTTCGAGCGCGCGGTGAAGGCGTTCGATCAGCGGCTGGCCGGGGGCGGTGACGATCCATTCACGCGGTACTACATGGCCGCGCTGCATGCCATGCGCGGCGACGTGGAGTCCACGCGCCGGCACCTCGAGAAGCCGCTCGCCGAGATGGGCGTGCTCACGCGCTGGCGGCTCGAGCGGGATCCCGACTTCGACGCGATTCGGGACAATGTGGACGACATCCTGAGCGCTTGACCCCATGTCAGGCTCCGGGCTCTAGACTCTGGGCTCTAGGTACGACGCTCGTCGCGCTTCATCACTTGCAGATGGACTATCAGCGTGGCAAGCGTCCATACCTAGAGCCCAGAGCCTGGAGCCTGGAGCCTGAAGCCTGAAGCCTAGATCCTGGCGGCTCCCGTCAGGTCGAGAATCGCCATCGCCAGGACCTTCGTCGAGTTCACCAGGTCGTCCACGCGGCAGTACTCGTCCGGCTGGTGCGCCTGTTCCAGCTCTCCCGGACCGTAGGCCACGCAGTGGGGCACGCCCGCGATGCGGGCGACGTGCTTGTGGTCGTAGGTGCCAGGGCTCGCCACGCGCGTCGCCGTCCGGCCGAGCACATGGCGCACCCCGCGCTCGATCGCGGTAATCACCGGCGAGTCGTCCGGCGTGCGGGTGGGGTGCACGACCATCAGGTCCGTCAGCGCGTATCCCACCTGCGGCATCCGCGCGCGGACCCGATCCAGCACGTGCTCGATTTCCTGCCGCGTGGCGTCGAACCCCTCCTCGAGCAGGAAGCGGCGATCGAACACCGCGCGGCACACGTCAGCGACGCAGGGCGTCTGGATCCCGTCCACCGGCTGGCCGCCGGAGATGCCGTTGATGTTCAGCGTCGCATGACGCGCGCCCGGCGGCACCACCGGCACGTCCGTTCGACGGCTCGCAAGGACCGGCATCAGCTCCTCGCGAATCACCTGCAGCAGGTGGCCCATGCCCTCGATGGCGCTCACGCCCAGGAACGGCATGCTGCCGTGCCCGATGTGGCCTCGCGCCGCCACTTCGAACCAGTACACGCCGCGATGGCCGACGCAGACGCGGTCCACGTTGAGCGGCTCCGGGATGATGCAGAAGTCGGTGCGCGTGGCGGAAATCCGGCCGTGCTCGGCCAGCCACGCGACGCCGGCAAACCCGCCGCTCTCCTCGTCCACCGTGCCGCTCACCTCGATGGTGCCGGGCACCGGCACGCCCGCCCGCCGGATCGCCTCGGCGGCGAAGGCGGCCGCGGCGATGCCGGCCTTCATGTCGCACGAGCCCCGCCCGTAGATCCTGCCGTCCCGCACGACGCCACCGAATGGATCCAGCGTCCACCCCTCGCCGGCGGGCACGACGTCGAAATGGCCATTGAGGTGCACCGTGGGCCGGCGCGACAGGCCCTCGCGGGTGCCCACCACGTTCAGCCGCGGGTAGCGGGCCGTGTGCTCGGGTCGTCCTTCCGCGGCGAAGTACTCGATGCCGAACCCGAGGCGCTCCAGGGTGGCGCCGATGAACCGCGCGCAATCCTCGTAGTGCTCTCCCGGTGGGTTCACCGTCGGAATGCGGATCATCTCGGCCGTGAAGGCGACGACTTCGTCCTCGGCACGTTCGACTTCGAGCAGGACGCGATCGATCAGGGACGAGGCGGCGGGCACGATGGGCGATCGTATTATGATTCGCCATGCGCCGGCTCGCCCCGACCACCGCTCTGCTCGCGATCGTCCTGGCCACAGCCATCAGCGGCCAGGCCCCTGCCCCCGCCGGTGCGCCGAACCAGACCATTACCGCCGTGCCCGGCATCAAGGTCGGCCACCACACGCTCACCGAGCGGCCGACCGGCTGCACCGTGATCCTCGTGGACGGCGACGGCGCATCGGGCGGCGTCTCGCAGCGCGGTGGCGCACCAGGGACGCGCGAGACGGACCTGCTCGATCCCTCGAACATGGTGGACAAGGTCAACGCCGTCGTCCTGTCGGGCGGCAGCGCGTTCGGGCTGGACGCGGCCAGCGGCACCGTCCGCTGGCTCGAGGAGCACAACATCGGGTGGGACGTCCGGATCGCGAAGGTGCCCATCGTGCCCGCGGCCATCCTGTTCGACCTGCCCGTCGGCGGCAACCCGAAGATCCGGCCCACCGCCGATTGCGGGTACCGGGCGGCAGAGGCGGCCTCGGCGGCCCCCGTGCGAGAGGGCACGATCGGCGCGGGTGCCGGGGCGACGGTCGGCAAGAGCGGGGGCCCTGGCCGCTCGATGAAAGCCGGTCTCGGCAGCTACAGCATCACGTTGCCCAACGGTCTCAGCGTCGGCGCCATCGTCGCCGTCAACGCCGTCGGGGACATCATCGATCCTGACACGGGCAAGGTCGTCGCCGGCGTGCGCAGCCCCGACGGCACCTTCGCCGATGCGAGGACCCTGCTGCGCACGGGGCAGACCGGGCCACGCCCCCGCGCGGGGGAGAACACCACCATCGGCCTCGTCGCCACCAACGCGAGGCTCACGAAGGCCCAGGCCAACCGCATGGCGCTGATGGCCGACGACGGGTTTGCGCGAGCGATCTTTCCGGCGCACACGCAGGGGGATGGCGATACGGTGTTCGCGCTGGCGACGGGGCAGTGGACCGGTGAGGCGGACATCACGCAGATCGGCGCACTGGCAGCCGACGCGATGGCGCGCGCGATCGTCCGTGCCGCCACCGAGGCGACCGGCATCCCGAACATTCCCGCGGTGCGCGACCTGAAGAAGTAGCCTCGGCGTGAACGTCTACCTGACGCTCCTGGTGGTCTACGCGGTCGGCCTGACCGCGGTGGGCCTGTGGATTGCCCGTTTCGTCAAGGGCAGCAGCGACTTCTTCGTGGCGGGGCGTACGCTCACGGCGCCGCTGCTGTTCTCCACCGTGCTGGCGGCCAACATCGGCGCCGGCTCCACCGTCGGCGCCGCCGGACTGGCCTACCACGAGGGAATCAGCGCCTGGTGGTGGAACGGCTCGGCGGCCATTGGCTCGATCGCGCTCGCCCTGTGGGTGGGGCCGCGGATCTGGACGCTGGCGGAGCAACACGGCTTCTTCACCGTTGGCGACTTCCTCGAGTTCCGGTACGGCCGGCCGGTGCGCGGGGTGGTGTCCGCGCTCATCTGGATCGGAACACTGGCGATTCTCGCCGGTCAGCTGATTGCGGGCGCGGCCGTGCTCGAGGTGGTGGCCGGCATCCCGCGCGCGTGGGGCACGGCGATCGGCGCCGCCGCGATGCTCGTGTACTTCGTCGCCGGCGGGCTGCTCAGCTCCGCCTGGGTGAACGCCGTGCAGCTCGTGGTGCTGCTGGCCGGGTTGCTTGCGGCGCTGCCGCTCGTGCTGCAGAAGGCGGGCGGGATCGCGGGCATCACGGCCGCAGGCCCCGCGCACTACTGGGACTTTGGCCATTCCACCGGGCCCGGCTCCGGCATCACGCTCCTGGCGATGCTCGGCCCGGCCTTCATCGTCTCGCCGGGGCTGCTGCAGAAGGTGTACGGCGCGGCGAGCCCGCGTGCCGTGCGGCTCGGCGTCGGCGTGCAGGCCGCCACGCTGGCGCTGTTCGCCTTCATCCCCGTGCTGCTCGGCATGTCCGCGCGGGTGATCGCGCCAGACGTGGCGAGCCCGAACCTCGTGCTGCCCACCGTCCTGGTCGAGGCACTGCCGGTGTGGCTGGGCGCGCTCGCGCTGGCGGCCGTGTTCTCCGCCGAGGTCAGCACGTGCGACGCGATCCTGTTCATGCTGGCCACGTCGCTCTCGCAGGACCTGTATCGGCAGTTCGTCAACCCGGCCGCTGACGATCGGCGCATCCTCCTCGTCGCGCGGCTCGCCGCCGTGGCAGGCGGCGCCATCGGCGTGCTGCTGGCGATTCAGCTGCCCACCGTCATCGGCGCGCTGAGCATCTTCTACACGCTGCTCGGCGTGAGCCTTTTCGTGCCCGTCGTGGCAGGCCTCTACGTGAAGCGCGTGGGGACGGCGGAAGCGCTGGCCGCCATCGTGGGCGGCGTGTCGTTCGTCCTGGCCGTCCAGCTGTCGGGGCAGGCCGGTCGCGCGGTGTGGACCAATCCGAACGTCGGCGGCCTGACCGCCGCCGCACTCGGGTGCCTGGTCGTGATGGCGGTGCGGGCCGGTTTCAAACGGAATGGAGCGGCGGGGCTGTAACCCGGTCGTGAGCGGATCGCTGGAGACACATCGATGGCGTCGGACATGTTCAGGCTCGACGGGAAGATCGTGGCAGTGGTCGGCGCGGGCAGTGGCATCGGCGAGGCGGTGGCGCTGGCCACGGGGGCGCAGGGCGCGCACGTGGTGTGCTTCGACATCGATGCCGCCGGGGCGGCGGCCGCGGCGGGCCGGATCACGGCCGCGGGCGGTTCCGCAGAGTCGGGCGCGATGGACCTGACGGACGAGGCGCAGATCGACGCCGGGCTGACCGGTGTCGCGCAGTCGCACGGCAGGCTCGACGGGCTGGTGTGCACGCCCGCGATGAACGTCCGGAAGCCCATCCTCAGGTATACGCTCGCCGAGTTCGACAGGGTCGTGAACCTCAACCTGCGGGCGAACTTCGCGGTGCTGATGGTGGCCGGACGCATCATGACGACGCAGCGGTCGGGCAGCATCGTCCTCTTCTCGTCGATTCGCTCCGTGGTCACCGAGCCCGGGCAGTCCGTGTACTCGATGACGAAGGCCGGCATCCTTCAGCTCGCCAGGACGGCGGCCACGGAGTGGGCCGCACATGGGGTCCGGGTCAACGCGGTGGGACCTGGTGTCATCGAGACGCCGCTCACCGCCCCCATCAAGAACAACCCCGACTGGTACAACGCCTACGCAATGAAGAACCCGATGAATCGGTGGGGCCAGCCAGGCGAGATGGCGGGACCGACGGTGTTCCTGCTGTCGGACGCGGCCAGCTACGTCACCGGCACGATCATCTACGCCGACGGCGGCTGGCTGGCGGCCGACGGCCGGTTCACGCCGCCGGGGATGTAGGCCATGGGGATTGCGAGCTATCGCATCGCCGTCATCCCGGGTGACGGCATCGGCCAGGAGGTCACGCCCGCCGCGATGCGGGTGCTCGGCGCCGTCGCGCTTCATGCCGGCCTGTCGATCACGCGCGTCGAGTACGCCTGGGGCTGCGACTACTACCGGGAAACGGGCCGGATGATGCCGGGTGACGGCCTGGAGCAGCTGCGGCAGGCCGACGCGATCTTCCTCGGTGCGATTGGCCACCCCTCCGTGCCGGATCACGTCTCCGTCTGGGAGCTCATCCTGCCCATCCGCCAGCGGTTCGAGCAGTACGTGAACCTGCGGCTGATGCCGGGCGTGTCGTGCCCGCTGGCGGGCCGCGTGCCGCAGGACATCGACATGGTGTGCGTGCGCGAGAACAGCGAGGGTGAGTACGCGGGCCTCGGCGGGAGGCTTCACCGTGGCACGCCGTACGAGGTGGCGGAGCAGACGGGCCTCTTCACGCGCATGGGCATCGAGCGCGTGGTGCGCCACGCGTTCCGGCTGGCCCGGTCCCGTCCGCGCAGGCTCCTGGCGAGCGCCACGAAGTCCAACGCGCTGCAGCACTCGATGGTCCTCTGGGACGAGGTGGTGGACGAGCTGGCGCCGGTCTTTCCGGACGTCACGGTCCGCAAGTACCACGTCGACGCGCTCGCGGCCCGGATGGTCACCCACCCACAGACGATCGACGTGATCGTGGCGTCGAACCTCTTCGGGGACATCCTCACGGACCTCGGAGCGGCGGTATCCGGCAGTCTCGGGGTCGCCCCGGGAGCCAACCTCAACCCCGAGCGACGCTACCCCTCGATGTTCGAGCCCATCCACGGATCGGCGCCTGACATCGCAGGCCAGGGGATTGCCAACCCGATCGGGGCCATCTGGGCGGTGGCCTTGATGCTCGACCACCTCGGGCACCGCGACCTGCACGACCGCATCCTGGGGGCCATCGAACGCGTGCTCGCGGCGGGCACGGTGCGGACGCCGGACCTCGGCGGCCGGCACGGGACGAACGACGTGGCCGAGGCCGTGGTCGCGGCGATGGAGGCGGGCGTCTGATAGTGTGTCCAGGATGACTGGCGCGAACGAGTGCACTTGTTGTGAGGGAGGTCGGGCGATGAGGGGTTGGATTCGGAACACGGGCGCGGTCCTGACGTTGGTCCTGCTGCTGCCGGTGGCGGCGCTCGCGCAGGCGACCGGGCAGATCAACGGACTCGTCACCGACACGCAGGGTGGCGTGCTGCCCGGCGTCACGGTGGAGGTCACCAACCTTGCCACGGGCGCGATCCGCGCCGCCGTCACGGGCGCCGACGGGCTCTACACCGTCCCGCTGCTGCAGCCGGGCAACTACAGCGTGAAGGCCAGCCTGTCCGGGTTCCGCACGGCGCTGCAGGAGAACGTCCGGGTGACGGTCACGGAGACGGCGCGCGTCTCGTTCGAGCTCGAGGTCGGCCAGCTCACCGAGACCGTGACGGTCACCGGCGCGGTGACGCTCGTGGAGACGAGCAATGCCACGCACGGCATCGTCATCGACGAGCAGAAGGTGGTGGACCTGCCGCTCAACGGCCGCAACTTCACGCAGCTCGGCACGCTGATCCCGGGCGTCGTCGCTCCCCCGACGGGCCTGGGCGGCCAGGCGGGCGATGCCACGCCGGGCGGGTTCGGCAACGCGACGGGCGGCTTCAACGTCAACGGCATGCGCAACCAGTCGAACAACTTCCTGCTCGACGGCGCGACCAACAACGACACGTTCAACACCGGGTTCGTCCTGCGGCCGCCGCCGGACGCCATCGAGGAGTTCAAGATCCTGACGCACGCCTTCGGGGCGGAGTACGGGCGCAACGCCGGGTCGGTGGTCAACGTGGTGACCAAGTCGGGATCGAACAAGATCGCCGGCGCCCTCTGGGAGTTCCATCGCGACGACTCGCTGCAGGCGCGGAACTACTTCGCGCCCGCCAATCAGCCGAAGCCGGTGCTGCAGCAGGACCAGTTCGGGGGCAGCTTCGGCGGGCCCGTGGTGAGGAACAAGCTGTTCGGGTTCGGCTACTACGAGGGGTACCGCAACGACAGCGGCATCACGAACAACGTGATCGTCCCGACCGAGGCGCAGCGGCGAGGTGATTTCTCCGCGATCACGACCCCCATCCGCGATCCGCTCACGGGCCTCCCGTTCCCCGGGAACATCATCCCGTCGAACCGCCTCAGCCCGGAGGCCACGCGACTGCTGAACGACTTCGTGCCGCTGCCCAACTCGCCGGGGAACCGCTACATCGTCTCGCCGACGGTGGTCGACGACCGGGACCAGTTCGGCATGCGTTTCGACTACCAGCTGTCCGGGAACCAGTCGTTCCTGGGGCGCTACATGCGGAGCGACACCGAGCGCCTGACGCCGCGCGTGATCGCCGCCGTGGACCAGCGGGCGCTGGCGACCCTGCAGGACGTCATGGTCTCGCACAACTACGTGATCAGCTCGAACCTCATCAACCAGGCCCGCTTCTCGATCAACCGGATCACCGCGAACCCGGCGGTGACCTCGGGTCTCACGCCCCGTGACTACGGGATCAACCTGCCCAGCACCAACCCGCTGGCGGTGGGGCTCCCGTCCTTCGTGGTGCAGGGTCTCTTCGGCGGCGGCACCTCGGCGCTGGGCGACCCGCAGCAGCCGTTCGTCAACCGCACGAACCACGTGTGGCAGGCGGCCAACGACACCACCTGGATCAAGGGCCGTCACGCCATGAAGTTCGGCCTGGACATCCGGCGCGAGGCGATGAACATCGCGTTCATCAACCGGCCGAACGGCGACCTCACCTTCAACGGCGCCCTGACGGGCAATGCCGCGGCGGACTTCCTGCTGGGCTTTGCGTCGCAGGCCCGCGCGACGACCACGCAGGCCATCCAGGACGGGTACGGCTGGCTGTTCGCGGGCTATTTCCAGGACGAGTTCCGCATCACGCCGCAGCTGACGCTGAACCTGGGCCTTCGCTACGAGCTGCCGACGCCGTTCATCGACAACAACGACGCCATCACGGGCTTCCGCACCGGGGTGCAGTCGCAGGTGTACCCCAACGCCCCCGCCGGCCTGGTGTACCCGGGAGACCCGGGCGTGCCGCGTGGCATCGTCCCCACCGACAAGAACAACTTCGCGCCGCGCATCGCGGTGGCGTGGGACCCGTTCGGCGATGGCAGGACCAGCGTGCGTTCGGCCTTTGGCGTGTTCTACGACGCGCTGGCCGGCCAGGGCGACTTCTTCCAGAGCGGCGTGCTGTCTCCGCCGTTCACGCCGCTGGTCGAACTGAACGCGACGGCGGCGAACGCGACGCTCATCCCGATCGCGGATCCCCTGCGCTCCGTGGCCGGACCACCCAATCCGTTCCCGCCGGCGCTCACGATCATCGGCTGGGGCGACCAGTTCGAGTCGCCGTACGCCTTCCACTACAACGTCGGCGTGCAGCGGCAAATCGGCTCGAACCTCGGCGCCGAAGTTGCCTACGTGGGCTCGCGTGGCAACGCGCTGCCGATGTTCCTGGAAGTGAACCCCGGTGTCTACAACCCGGGCCAGACCACACAGGGCGCACGCATCCTGCCCGCCTTCGCCCTCGTCCGGCCCACGTTCTCGGTGGCGCAGTCGTGGTACGACTCGCTCCAGATGAGCCTGCGCATGCTGCCGACGCGCGGCCTGAACTTCCTGGCGTCCTACACGCTGAGCGAGGCGACTGACCACGTCTCGGGGCTCAACATCGGTGGCGAGGCGCGTCCGGTGCTCCCGGTCACGCAGGGCGACGATGCGAGCATCCAGCGCGCGCTCGATTTCGAGAAGGGCCCCGCGCTGTTCGATGCGCGCCACCGCTTCGTCCTGAGCTTCGGCTACGAGCTGCCGCGGCTGGAGGAGCAGGATGCGTGGGTGCGCTACCTCGCCGGCGGCTGGCAGCTGAACGGCATCTACCAGGCGCAGACCGGGTTCCCGCTCAGCATCAATCGCGGCGCGGTGCTGGACATCCGGTACCAGACGTGGCGCCCCGACGTCACCTGCGATCCCAACAGCGGCCCGAAGACGACGCAGCAGTACTTCGACACGAGCTGCTTCAACGTGCGCACGCTGGCGGAGACAGGGGAGCGACCGGGCAACGTGGGCCGCAACTCCGTGCGTGGCCCAGGGTTCCAGCGCACGGACCTGTCCATCTTCAAGAACTTCAACTTCGCCACGAGCCAGCGGATCCAGATCCGCATCGAGGCATTCAACCTCTGGAACCAGAACCGGTTCGGCCAGCCCGTGGGCACGCTCGGCGCGGCGAACTTCGGGCAGATCACGACCGCAGAGGACGGGCGCATCATCCAGCTCGGCATCAAGTACAGCTTCTGACGCCTGGAGAGAAAGAGACCACGAAGACACGAGGCGCACGAAGACCGGCACGAAGACCACTCTTGAGTGTCACGCGTGACAGCCCCCAAGAATGCCTTCGTGTTCGTCTTCGTGATCTTCGTGCCTTCGTGGTGTCTCGTGACACGCGGGTGACACTGTGAAGCGACGAACGTTCATCAGCACGACGGCGGGCCTGGTCGCGGCGGCGGCGGCGCGGCCGCGGCTCTTCGCGCAGGCGCCGGCCGTCGTCACGTCGGACAGAATCCGGCCTCGCATCGACTACGGCGTCGGCGCCGGGGATCCCACCGGCGACCGCGCCGTCGTCTGGGCCCATGTCGACCGACCGGCCCAGATGGTGGTGGAATACGCCACGACGGACTCGTTCGAGAACGCCCGGCGTGTGACGGGCGCAGTGGCGACGCCGGACACCGGACTGACGGCCCGCCTCACGATTGGCGGCCTCGAGCCCTCGCAGGACGTCTTCTACCGGGTCAGCTTCGAGGACCTGGTGGATCCCCGCGTCGTCAGCGAGCCCGTGACCGGCAGGTTCAGGACGCCGCCGATCGAGCGGCGCGCCCAGCACACCGTGCGCGTCGCCTGGACCGCCGATACCTGCGGCCAGGGGTGGGGCATCGACACCGCACGCGGCGGGATGCGCCTCTTCGAAACCATCCGCGCGGCCGCTCCGGACCTGCTGCTGAACCTCGGCGACACCATCTACGCCGACCAGCCCCTGCGCGAGGCCGTGACGCTCGAGGACGGCAGCGTGTGGCGCAACCTCGTGACGCCGGCCAAGGCCAAGGTGGCCGAGACGCTCGACGAGTTCCGCGGCTGTCATCTCTACAACCGCCTCGACGACCACTATCGCCGGTGCGCGGCCGAGGTCGGACTGGTGGCGATGTGGGACGACCACGAGGTGCGCGATAACTGGTATCCCTCCCAGGTGCTGGGCGAAAGCGCCCCGTACGGGGAGAAGCGGGTGAGCGTGATCGCCGCCCGCGCCCGCCAGGCGTTCCTCGAGCACTACCCCATCACGCTCGACGCCGGCGCCCACACACGCATCTATCGCACGGTGCCGTTCGGCCCCCTGCTGGACGTTTTCGCCCTCGACATGCGCAGCTACCGCGGCGCCAACAGCGACAACCGCCAGCAGGCCGCGAGTGTGGAGACCGCGTTCCTCGGCTCCGCCCAGCTGCAGTGGCTGACCGACGCGCTGACGCGCTCCACGGCGACGTGGAAGATCATCGCGGCCGACATGCCGCTCGGGCTCGTGGTCGGCCACCAGCCGGGCTTTCACGAGGCCGTGGCCAACGGCGACGGCGGCCCGCCGCTCGGGCGCGAGCTCGAGATCGCGGGCCTGCTCCGGACGCTGAAGGAGCGTCGGGTGCGCAACGTCGTGTGGATCACCGCCGACGTGCATTACTGCGCCGCGCACCACTACGACCCGGCGCGCGCACAGGGCGTGGACTTCGACCCCTTCTGGGAATTCGTGGCCGGTCCCGCCCATGCCGGCACCTTCCCTCCCGCACCGCTCGACCTCACCTTCGGCCCCGAGGTGCGCTTCTCCGGCGTGTCGACGGACCTGCGCCCGAACCGCCCGCCCAGCGAGGGCCTGCAGTTCTTCGGCCTCCTGGAAGTGCAGCCGCGCTCGCGCGTGCTGACCGTCTCGCTCGTCAACACCGCGGGCGAGCGCATCCACACGACGGAGCTGGCGGCTGGCGCCTGACGCTGCCGGGAGGGGAGCTGCGCGTGACGGGATGGGCCTGACGTGAGCCGGGAGGGGACTGACGCTGGTCGGGATACGAAAGCGCTCTCCGTCACGCAGAATGCAGCGGGACACGAGAAATCCGGGAAGTAGCAGAAGGCGCTTTCGCCCGTTTTTCGTGTAGCATCTTCTGCACGAGATTACGCATGTCGGCGCCTCCGTCTCCATCCGTGCCGGCTCTCCGGTCGCAGGAACGCAAGGACGTCGCGCTGCAGGGGGCCCTCCAGGTCCTCGCGCCAGGCGTGGGGACGGATCGTCCCGACACGCCGGATGGCGTGGTCACCGCGGTGCGGCGGATTCCAGCCACCCCGGCCGCGTTTGCGCCGTTCCCGGACGGGCTGGACGAGCGGCTGCTGGCGGCCCTGGCCGGGCGGGGGGCGACCCAGCTCTACACTCACCAGGCCGAGGCCTTTGCGCACGTGGCGGCCGGCCGCGACATCGTGGTTACGACGCCCACCGCGTCGGGCAAGACGCTCTGCTACAACCTGCCCGTCCTGGACGCGGTGCTGAAGAACCCGGCCACACGGGCGCTCTACCTGTTTCCGACGAAGGCGCTGGCCCAGGACCAGATGGCCGAGCTCCACGAGCTGGCCGGGACGCTGGCCGACGCCGGGGGGGCCGAGGTCGGGGTGCACACCTACGACGGCGACACCCCGCAGGATGCGCGTCGCACCATTCGGACGCGCGCCCATGTGGTGCTGAGCAACCCGGACATGCTGCACGCCGGGATCCTGCCGCACCACCCCAAGTGGGCGAAGCTCTTCGAAAACCTCCGCTTCATCGTCATCGACGAGCTGCACGCGTATCGCGGCGTGTTCGGGAGCCACCTGGCGAACGTGCTTCGGCGGCTGCGGCGCATCTGCCGGCACTACGGGTCGGACCCGCAGTTCATCTGCTCCTCCGCCACCATCGCCAACCCGGCGGAGCTGGCCGAACGGCTCACCGAGCGGCCCTTCACGCTCGTCGAGAAGAGCGGCGCGCCCCGCGGCGAGAAGTTCTTCGTCTTCGTGAACCCGCCCGTGGTGAACCGGGAGCTCGGCATCCGCCGGTCGTACCTGAACGAGTCGCGCCGCGTGGCGGGGGAGTTCCTGCGCCGGAACCTGCAGGTGATTCTCTTCGCGCAGAGCCGGCTGGCCACGGAGATCCTGACGACGTACCTGAAGGACGACTTCGAGGACGTGCCGGGGATGCCGGAGAAGATCCGGGGCTACCGCGGCGGGTACCTGCCGCTGCGCCGGCGCGAGATCGAAAAGGGCCTGCGCGAGGGGCTCGTGCGCGGCGTGGTCTCCACGAACGCGCTGGAGCTCGGCATCGACGTCGGCGCGCTGGACGTGTCGATCATGGCGGGGTATCCGGGCACCATCGCCGCCACGTGGCAGCGCGCGGGCCGGGCGGGGCGGCGGGCCGCGCGTTCGGCCGCGGTGATGGTGGCGTCGAGCGCGCCGATCGATCAGTTCGTGGTGCGGCACCCTGGCTACTTCTTCGACGCGCCGCCCGAGCACGCGCTGATCAACCCCGACAACCTGAACATCCTGGTGAACCACGTCAAGTGCGCGGCCTTCGAGCTGCCGTTCACGGCGATCGAACAGTACGGGCGGGTGGACGTGCAGGAAGTACTCGGCGTGCTCCAGGAGGCGGGGCTCGTCCACCGCTCGGGCGGGGACGCCGAGGACGAGGCGGGCGGACAGTGGCACTGGACGAGCGAGTCGTATCCGGCGGACGCGGTCAGCCTCCGGTCCGTCTCGTCGGACAACTTCGTCGTGGTGGATCAGACGGGCGAGCCGAAGGTGATCGCCGAGACGGACTTCACGAGTGCGCTCTCGATGCTCCACCCGAAGGCCATCTACATCGTGGAGGGGCGGCTCTTCCAGGTGGAGACGCTGGACTTCGATGGCCGCAAAGCGTACGTGCGCTCGGTGGAGTGCGACTATTACACGACCGCGATCGACTATACGAAGGTGACGATCCTCGATACCTTCGCCCGTGATGCACAGGCCGTGGCGCATCACGGCGACGTCCACGTGGTCTCGCGGGTGGTGGGGTTCAAGAAGATCAAGTTCCACACCAACGAGAACGTCGGGTCCGGAGAGCTGGACCTGCCCGAGCAGCAGATGCACACGACGTCGTACTGGCTGGAGGTGCCCGCCGCCGTACTCTCCGCCCTCCCGTACGCCGTGGACGATCGTCGGGATGGCATCCGTGGCCTTGCGTACGCGATGAAGAACGTCGCACAGCTGCTGCTGATGTGCGATCAGCGTGACGTGGGGCTGTCGGTGAACGCCGGCGACGACCCCGGCACGGATCGCCGGGACCTCAGTCCCGGCGACATCGACACGCCGCGCATCTTCCTGTACGACGCGTTTCCCGGCGGCATCGGCTTCAGCGCACCGCTCTTCGGCATGCACGAGGAGCTGCTCGCGAAGACGCGCGCGCTCATCGAGGGCTGTGCGTGCGAGAACGGGTGCCCCACGTGCGTCGGACCGGTGGGCGAGACGGGCCCGCTGGCGAAGGGTGTGGCCCTGCGACTGCTGCAGCACCTGCTGCCGATGGCATCTCCGCGTCCCGTTCTTGGCCCATGAGCACGCTGACCGATCGACTGCGTGGCATCGTGGGTGGCGCCGTCCCTCGCGTGTCCCCGGACGCGCGCGTGCCTGGTGAACCCGGCGCCGGCACGATCACTCCCGAGGGGCCTCCGCCGGGCATCGCGGACCCACCAGGTGGGTCCCGCGGGTTGAACGAGGCCAGCCTGGCCCGTGCCGCCGCGGTGCTTGGCGGATCGGTCACCACCTCCGCCGCTGGCGCCACCATCCACGTCGATCGGCATTACGAGGCGGACACGCGGCACGGCCGCGTGACGATCGGCGAGATCGCGGACGTGCTGCTGGAGGGACGCGAGGCGCTCACGGTCCTCACCGCCAGGGCCGGGTCGGCGGGCGACTCCCGCGAGGATGCGTTGTGGTTCCTGGACCTGGAAACGACGGGCCTGGCCGGCGGCGCCGGCACCCAGGCCTTCCTGGTGGGCTGCGCCTGCCTCGACGGCGAGGGCTTCTCCGTACGGCAGTTCCTGCTGCCGGGTTACGAGCACGAGCGGGCGCTGCTGGCCGACCTGGGCGCCTGGGCTGCCGCGCGCGGCGCCATCGTGACCTTCAACGGCCGGTCGTTCGACGTGCCGCTCATCGAGACCCGCTACCTGTTCCACAGGCAGCCGTTCCCGCTGGAGGGGCGGGCGCACGTGGACATGCTGCACCCGGCGCGGCGCCTGTGGCGCGCGCGTGGTGAGTGGGAGGGCCGAACCGAGGCGAGCTGCTCGCTGGGGACGCTCGAGAAGCTGCTGGCCGGCGTGCATCGCGTGGGTGACGTGCCAGGCTTCGAGATCCCCTCACGCTACTTCCAGTTCGTACGTGACGGCGATGCCCGCCCGCTCGAGGCAGTGCTGGAGCACAACCGGCTGGATCTGATCTCGCTGGCCCTCGTGATGGCGCGCGCGCTGACGCTGGTGGAGCACGGTCCCGGTGCGGCACGGACGGCGTACGAGTGCCTCGGGTTGGCGCGCATCTACGATCGCGCGGGCCGCCGCGACGAAGCCGACGCCGCGTACGGGCAGGCCATCGACCGGCTGGCCAGGGTGGGGCGGGATCCGGAGACGCTGGCCGACGCGCTCAGGCGCCTCGCGTATTGCCGGCGACGCGCCGGCCGCTGGCGGGAGGCGGCGGCCGCCTGGCAGCAACTGGTGGACCTGCCACGGTGCCCCGCGGCGCTCCGCCTCGAAGCCCGTGAGGCCCTCGCGATCCACCACGAGCATCGTGCGCGGGACCTGGACGCGGCGCACGCGCATGCCCGCCAGCTGATGCGGGAGCCAGCCAGTGGCCGCCAGCGCGCGGCGGCGGAGCACCGGCTGCAGAGGCTGGAGCGAAAGCTGGGCTCGCGCCAGCCTCCTGCGAGCCTGTGGCCTGAGTAAGGCTTCAGGCTTCAGGCTCCAGGCTTCAGGTACGACGCTTGTCCAGCGGCCAGGGAGGATGTCGTCGCACCCGGAGCCCAACGCCGGGAGCCTAGTTGACTTTCGCGGCCGCGGTCTTCTTCGCCTTGGCCTGCTTGGCGGCGGCCTTCCGCTGCTCGACGGTCTGGGCGCCGAACTTCTTGGTGAAGCGGTCCACGCGGCCCTCGGTGTCGATCAGCTTCTGCCGGCCGGTGAAGAACGGGTGGCAATTGGAGCAGATTTCGAGGTGCAGGTCCTTCTTGGTGGACCGGGTCTGCCACGTCGCCCCGCAGGCGCAGTGGACCGTGACGGCGTGATACTCGGGATGGATGCCTGACTTCATGGTGGTGTCCTTTGTGCCGGATCCGGGCGTTGAGCCCATCGGCGGGCTCTACTCTCCACTTTCCGGCTGATCCGAAACCCCCAGTATATCAGGACCGTGGGCGGGTGCGGACGGGTGCCGGCAGGTGCGATCTGGTGCCGACAGGTGCCAGGTGCGGGCGGGTGCGGCGGAGTGGCGGGTGCGGACAGGCGGTTCAGCTGATCCGCTGGGCGAAGCGGCGCATGGGGTACTTCTGGTGCTCCGCGATGACGCGGAGGGCTTCCGCCGCGCGGGCCTGTGTCGCTGGTGCCGGGTTGCTGTCGAGCACCTGCCGCAGGTGCTGGTACGCGGGTGCGAGCTGGCCGCGCTGGAGCTCGACGAGGCCTGCGCCGAGGTGGGCTTCGGCGCTGCCCGGTCCTGCGGGCTGGTCCCTGAGCAGGCGCCGGTAGACTACCAGTGCCGCCTGGGCGTGCCCGTGTGCCGCCAGCCAGTCACCCAGGGCCAGGGCCGCGGCCGGCGCGAGCCGGGCGGCAGCTGGCGTGGCGAAGTAGGCCTGCGCAGCGGCTTCCATGTCGCCGCGATCGATTGCCGTCTGCACGATGTCCACCTGCGGGAGGGGCTCACGGGCCGCGTACTCGGCCGGTGTCGCCGTCACCTCCGACCGGTCGAGGACCCAGGCCGCCCCGAGGCCGGCCAGGAACCCGCCGATGTGCGCGCCGTGGGCCACGCCACCGCCCGCCTGTCCGATCGTGAAGAGCATCGGCAGCAGATTGTCGACGACCAGGTACATGCCGAGCACGATCCTGGCGGGAATCTCGAAGACCCGCATCAGGATGGGGAAGAGGAACACGAGCGCGCGTACGACGTTCCGCGGAAACCAGAGGAAATAGAACCCGAGCACGCCGGAGATGGCGCCCGAGGCGCCCACCAGGGGCAGCGTCGACCCGGGCGCGAGGAGTGTGTAGAACAGCGTCGCGGCCACGCCGGTGGCGAGATAGGCAATCAGGTACTTGACGCGACCCAGCCGGTACTCCACGTTGTCCCCGTAGATCCAGAGGAACAGCATGTTGCCGAACAGGTGCATGAACCCGCCATGGAGGAACATCGACGTGAACAGATCGACGGCCTCGCCGGTCGCGGGCCGGAAGCCGTGCTCGAAGACGAACAGGTCGTAGGCGGTGACGCCCCGCAGCACCTCGGCGATCGGCACATCCGGCGGGAGCGCTTCGCGAATGGCGGCGACGTACTCGGCCAGCCGCGGATCGGCCGGGCTGACGCCGGTCGTCCCCAGCGGAATGTTGAACAGCACGAACACCGCGACGTTGGCTGCGATGAGCGCGTAGGTCATCCACGGCACGCGCTGCGGATTGGGTGCGTCGCTGAGGGGAAGGAACATGCCCCGGCCAGTATAGCGGTGTGACGCACCGACCGGAGAGGCCTCGCTGCGCTCGGCAGGCGCGGCTTCGCCGCGCAGGCCTGCGGTAGGCGGCGCTACGCGCCGTAGGGTTCAATCACAGAATCCCCCTGCCGAGCGAAGCGAGGCCTACCGCAGGCTTACCGAGCAGAGCGAGGCCTACGCGCGCGTAGCGCGCGCTTACCAGTGTGGCTGCTGCTGCGTCAGGCAGTGAATCGCGCCGAGGCCCCAGATGAGCGTGCGGCAGTCCACGCCCACGACCGTCCGCGCCGGCACGACGCGCTGCAGCGCCGCCAGGGCGCGCCGATCGCGGGACGGCTGGCCGAACGTCGGCACGAGCACGGCGCCGTTCACGAAGTAGAAGTTCATGTAGGTCGCCGGCAGTCGCTGGCCCCGCCAGGCCACCGGCCTGGGCATCGGCAGTTCGACGACCGTGAACGGGCGCCCCTGCGCGTCCCTGGCTTTTCCGAGCCGGCGGCGGGCGTCCTGGAGCACGCGATGGTTGGCGTCCCGTGGGTCGTCCTCGATGCCGATGACGATGGTGCGCGCGTCCACGAACCGTGCGAGGTCGTCGACGTGCCCGTCCGTGTCGTCGCCGTCGATGCCGTCCCCGAGCCACACCACGTGCTGCTGCCCGTAGTAATCACACAGGTAGCGCTCGACGTCCGCCTTCGACAGGTGTGGATTGCGGTTCCTGTTCAGCAGGCAGGACGTGGTGGTGAGCACGGTTCCCGCGCCGTTGAAGTCCACCGCGCCGCCTTCCATCACGATGCCGGGCTCGAACACGCGCAGGCCCAGCGCCTTCGCCACCTTCGTCGGCACCGCGTCATCGTCGTCGTACGGCGGGTACTTGCCGCCCCACGCGTTGAAGCCCCAGTCCACGACGGCGGCCTCGGTGCGCCCGCGCCGCTCGCGCAGCACGAAGGCCGGCCCGTGATCGCGTGTCCAGCACTCGTTCGTGCGGATCTCGTGCAGGCGGATGCGTCGCATCGGCACGCCGTGCGCCGTCAGCGTCTCCGTGACGATGCGGCGGTAGTTGCCGTTCGGGACGTTGAGGTGCACGGGCTCGAAGCGGGTGATGGCGGCGATGACGCCGATGACGCCCTCGATGCACTCGTGGTACCGGTCGGGGAACGAGATGCCCTCCGGGCGTGGCCAGCTGATCCACGTGGCACGGTGCCTCGCCCACTCGGGCGGGAACGAGTACCCGAGGTCCCTCGGCGCCTGCCGCGCCGATGCCCGGCGCGCTTCGGGCGAGCGAAGGCGGGTGCGGACAGGTGCCGGCGGGTGCGATCGGGTGCGCACGGGTGCGGTCAGTCGCTGAAGCGGCGCGTCAGGTCGCCGTAGGCGTCGATGCGGCGGTCGCGGAGGAACGGCCAGTGCGTCCGGCTGAACTCCACACGGTCCATGTCGCAGTCCACGATCATCATCTGTTCCCGATCGGCTGCCGCGCGCTTGATGACCTGGCCGTCCGGCGAGGCGACGAACGACTGGCCCCAGAACTGGATGCCGTCCTTGTGGACGGGCTTCCCCTTCGCGTCGAGGATCTGCTCGTGGCCGGTCCGGTTCGCCGCGCACACGAAGCAGCCGTTGGCCACCGCGTGGCTGCGCTGGATGAGCTCCCAGGACTCGTGTTGCGCCTTGCCGTAGTGCGCGCGCTCCTTCGGGTGCCAGCCGATGGCGGTGGGGTAGAACAGGATCTCGGCGCCCTGCAGCGCCGTGAGGCGCGCGCCCTCCGGGAACCACTGGTCCCAGCAGATGAGGACGCCGATGGTGCCCTGCGACGTCTTCCAGGCGCGGAAGCCCGTGTCCCCGGGCGTGAAGTAGAACTTCTCGTAGAACAGGGGATCGTCGGGGATGTGCATCTTGCGGTAGATGCCCATGATCGAGCCGTCGGCTTCGATGACGACCGCGGTGTTGTGGTAGAGGCCGGCGGCGCGCTTCTCGAAGATCGACGCAACGATCACGGCCTTGTGCCTGCGCGCGACCTCGGCCAGCGCATCGGTGGACGGACCCGGGATCGACTCCGCCAGCGCAAAGAACCGGTGGTCCTCCACCTGGCAGAAGTACTGCGAGCGGAAGAGCTCCTGCGTGCAGAAGATCGTCGCCCCGCCCTTGAGCGCGCGATCCGCGAGCGCGACCTGTCGCCGCAGGTTTTCGGCTGGATCGGGCCCGCACGCCATCTGGCTGAGACCGATACGGACCACGCGGGAGGACGAAGGCGAGCGGCGGCGGGTGGGCATGGAACTCTCACTTATAGCACGCGGGCGGGGGCTGCTTCGCGCGCGGATTACGTCGCATCAGACGCCCCTTCGTTGCGCGCCGAGGCCCCGACGTCAGCGGACGCGCCGCCCCTGCCACCACCCTTGAAATGGCGGTGACTGGTCGGCTACAGTCCTTGAGCGTCGTCCAGACACCCCGGCGACGCATCCGGTTCAAGGAGCCCACAGACATATGACACGTTTGATCGCCTTTGCCTCGGTCACCCTCCTGGCGGCCTCTCCCGCCTTCGCGCAGATGGGCGGCCCGCCCCAGAAGATCACCCTCGCCCAGGGCCTGCAGCGTGCCTACGACGGCGTGAAGCGCAACCTCACCGAGATGGCCGAGAAGATGCCCGAGTCCAACTACAGCTACAAGCCGCACGAGGGCTCGCGCATGTTCGGGCAGCTGTTCGCGCACGCCGCCAACAGCATGTACGGTTCCTGCGCGGCGCTGAAGGGCGTGGCCAACCCGAACCAGGGCAAGAACCTGGAGGAACTGCTGAAGACCAAGGCCGAGTTCGTGAAGGCCATCAACGACGCCTATGCGTTCTGTGACGATGCGATCAAGGGCCTGACCGACGCCAACGTGGCCGAGCTGGTCAAGCAGGGGCAGAACGAAGTGGCGCGCGGGTCGATCGTCGCCGGCATCACCTCCCACAACAACGAGATGTACGGCACGGGCGCCGCCTACATGCGCGCTAAGGGCCTGGTCCCGCCGTCCACCGAACGGCAGCAGGCGCCCCGCAAGCCCGGGCTGTAGAGTCGCGGCAGAGCTGGACCGGCGTCGATCGAGCAGCGGACGCCGTCGAATCAGGAAGGGCCGGCATTCCCTCGGGGAATGCCGGCCCTTTCCATTTGTCCGCCGGGGCGCATGACCATGCGCTGTTCGAACCGCCCCGATTCTGCTGAGATGCCGGGGCCGGTCGTCCACGCGCGTCGGATTCGCACAGAGGAGACACGATGAAGAACGCCCTCCTGGCCGTGCTCGTCTCGTCGCTCTCGTTCCTCTCGCTCGCCGCGCAGCCATCGCTGCCCCAGGCGACCACCGCCCCGGTGGACTACGTAAAGGACGTCAAGCCGCTGCTCCAGCAGAACTGCTACGGGTGCCATGGCCCGGAGGTCCAGCAGGCCGGCCTGCGGCTGGACCTGCGGCAGAACGCCCTGCGCGGCGGCGACTACGGGCCGGTGATCGTGCCTGGCAAGAGCGGCGACAGCAAGCTGATTCACCGCCTGGTGAACGGCGACGGCGGCATGCAGATGCCCCCGACCGGCGCGCTGCTGCCGGAGGAGATAGGCATCCTCCGCGCGTGGATCGACCAGGGCGCGGACTTCCGCAATGACGTCGCTGACGAAGCGCCGCCACGGCCGGTGGATCCCCGCCTGGCGTCCCTCATCACCGTCATCCGCTCCGGTCCGGCGCCCGCCGCGGCAACCGCCATCGCGGCGAACCGCGACATGCTGGACGCCGCCGATGCCGGCGGATCCACGCCGCTGCACCACGCCGCCGGGTTCGGCGCGCTCGACACCCTCACGCGCCTGACCGATGCAGGCGCCAACGTGAATGCCGTGAACCGCCGCCGATCGACCCCGCTGCACTGGGCCATCCACGACGATGCAAAGGTGGCGCTGCTGCTGGCGCGCGGGGCATCGGTCAATGCCAGGGAGGCCGGCGGGCGGACGCCCCTCTACCAGGCTGCGTCCCTGGGCAACGGCCTCGCGGCGGTGCGCCGGCTGCTGGCACACGGCGCGGATCCCAACCTCGGCATTGCCAACGGCCGCACGCCGTTGATGGCCGCGGCAGCACGCGGCGACGTCGAGACCATGCGCGCCCTGCTCGAGGGCAAGGCGCAGGTGGACGTACGAAACGGGGCGGGCGAGACGGCACTCATACTCGCCGCCGGCGACGGGAACACCGAAGCCGTGCGCCTTCTGCTGGATCGCGGCGCCGACGCCCGCGCGCGGACGAAGCGCAACGAGACTGCCCTCGGCAACGCGGCCACCACGGGCAACGAGGAGGGCGTCCGCCTGCTGCTCGAGCGCGGTGCCGAGGTGAACGTCCGCAACGTCCGGGGCTACTCGCCCCTGATGCTCGCGGCGAGCTCCGATGCGATACCGGCAGGCATCGTGAAGATGCTGCTGGCGCGCGGCGCGGACACCAGCTTCGTGGGCGACTACGACGAGACGGCACGCGACATGGCCGCCAAGCGCGGCGACACCGAGGTCACACGACTGCTCGGCGGGTTGCCGCCCGGCCATGGGTCGCCCGTGGCGTCCCACGGCTCGCGCGGCACGCCTCGCGCGATCCCCGACGCGGTCGAGCAGGCACTGACGATGGCCGAGAAGCAGAGCCACACGTTCATCCGCACCGGCGGGTGTAACTCATGTCACTCGCAGGACCTGCCGTCCGCCGCCCTGGGCTTCGCGCGCAGCCGCGGCCTGCGCGTGCCACGGGAGATCCCGCAACTGCCGCAATCCATGATGCCCTCCCCGGAGCGGCTGATGGACTTCAACTTCGTTGGTCCGGCCAGCCTCGCCTGGGAGCTCGTGGACTTCGGCATGAACGGCGTGCCGAAAAGCGCGTTCACGGACGCGGCCGTGCGCGGCATCGCCGCGATGCAGTCGCCCGAAGGGCACTGGTCGGCCAACGAGAGCCGTCGCCCGCCGATGAACGCGGGTGACTTCCAGGCAGCTGCGGTGTGCATCTTCGCACTGACACACTACACGCCGGCGGGCAGCGAGGCGAGCATGGCGCAGGCCATCGCTCGCGCAGTGGCGTGGCTCGACCGCGCGAGCCCGCAGACGACGCAGGACCGCGCGTTCCATGCCCTGGCCCTGGCGTGGGCGGGTGAGCGGTCCTCGGAGAGCGCCCGGCGCTCGGCGCGCACGCTGATCGCCTTGCAGCAGGCCGATGGCGGCTGGCGCCAGCTGCCTGGTATGCGTACGGACGCCTATGCCACCGGCCAGGTGCTCTTCGCCCTCGCCATCGCAGGGAAGATGGCGCCCACCGATCCGGTGTACCAGAAGGGCGTCGAGTACCTGCTGAGGACACAGGCCGCCGACGGCACGTGGCACGTGCAGACGCGCGCCATCTGGCTGCAGCCGTACTTCGAAAGCGGCTTCCCGTATGGGCGCGACCAGTTCATCTCCACGGCGGGCACGGCATGGGCCGCCATGGCGCTGGCGGCCGCGGCGCCTCCGCCGGCCACATCGCAGGCGCGGTGATTCCCGGCCCACCGATCAGGGGACGCGAGGGCACCGAGGTCCACGCCAGCGTCAGCAATCGGACGGGCCGCGAGCCACTCGTCCTGCACGGACTGTACTCGCACCCGGTCCGCGTCAGGTCGCGCGCGACGGGCGGAACAGCCTGGCGAGCGGCGCCTCGAAACCTGGCAGCAGCGGCGAGGTGATCGAGTCGTGCGCGGCCGTCGACAACGAGTCGACAGGCACGAGCGCCCGCGCCCGGCGCCGATGGACGTCGACGGTGCCCTCGACGGGATCCACGATCCAGTACTCGCGCACACCCTCGCGCTCGAACAAATCACGCTTGATCGTCAGGTCCACGCGCCGCGTACCCGGCGACAGCACCTCGATCACCAGATCGGGTGCGCCCGTGACGTTGCGGTCCGTCAGCACCGACAGTCGCTCGGCCCGGATGAACAGCAGATCCGGCTCCACGACGTCGTACTTCGTGAAGACGACGTCGAAGGGTGCGAGATAGACCTCGCCCACCGGGTGGTCGTCGAGATAGTTGGCGATGGCCTGGTACAGCTTCCCGACCGTGAACTGATGTGGCGTGGCGGGTGATGGCGACACGTACAGCACCCCGTCGATGATCTCGTGCCGCAAGCCATCGTCCGGCATCGCCAGCAGGTCGTCGTAGGTCAGGCGTCGAGCGTGTCCGACCGTCACCATTGGCGCATTGTACATCGTCGATGGGGCTCCAGCAGATGCGTCACTACACTGCGAGCCGCATGCCACGCGATGTTCGGCCCTGATTCGGACCCGGGCTCCCCACTGTACGCAGTTGCTGCGTACCCGTCAGCGATCACCTCTTGCAGATGGTGCGAACTCTCAGGACCTGGGGAGCCCCTTGATCACGCGCCGCGCGTTGTCCGCGTAGACTTTCTTCAGCACCGCGTCGGGCAGGCCCATGCCGTACAGCTTCCAGAAGGCGTGGTAGTCACGGTAGTAGTCGAAGTACTCGTCCGTCGTCTCGAACACGCGCCAGTAGTAGGGATACTCCTCCGGCTGGAACGAGTCCTTCCCGAACATGATGCGGTCCTGGTACTTCACGAAGAAGTCGTGCGCGCCACGAGGCTGGCGGCCGAGGTCGTAGAGGATCGCGCCGCACTCCACGGTGACGTTCGGGAACTCGTCCAGCATCTTTGCCGCCCGAGCAAGGTCGTTGGCGTGCCAGCCGAAGTGCGCGGCGATGAACCGCGTCTTCGGGTGCCTGCGGAAGACGTTGTTCCGCTCCGTCATCAGCTGCTCGAAGGTCGGGTCGTCCGGACCGTTATTGCGCCGGCTCGGGAAGAGCGCCAGTTCCAGCCAGCGCTCGTTGGTGTAGTCGAGGGGCTGGAAGAACTCCTGCGGCTCCGCCGTGTGCATGAACACCGGGATGTCGAGCCGCGCGAACGCCTGCCACAGCGGATCGAGCGCCGGGTCGTCCACCTTCAGGCGGCTTCCGTCCGGCTTTCGGATGTCGAGACCGAACCCCTTCGAGATTTCCCCCACGCCGACAATGCCGGCCTTGACGTCGGCTTCGAGCTGAGCCACCGCCTTGTCGGCCCACCCGGGACCCACGCCGCGGAAGTCCACGCCGCCCATCACGCGGAAGCGGTCCTTGTGGGGGCTGCCCGCCAGCGCCTGCAGGGTCTGCGTGAGCCTGGCGCCCGACACGTTCTCGGCCACCACCATCACGCCCAGGTTCAGCCTGTCCATCTCCGCGACCACGCGGTTGATGGCCTCCGGAGTCGTGAGGTTGCCGGGGTGGCCGTGGACGTCGATCGCCGGGAACTTCGCCCTGGGCACAGGGTGCTGCGGCGTGACGAGGGTCGACTTCGGTCGATAGTCCAGGATGCTCGGCGCCGGTTCGGCTGGTGCCTGGCAGGCGCCGGGTCGCACTTCGGTGGTGGCAGGGGGGCATGGCTGACCGGGCGCAACGCGCGTGCCGCCGCGCATGCCGGAGCCCTGGGCTGCCGCGACGGCGGCCAGTCCCGCTGCAAGAGCCGTCACCGCGATGAAGGAGGAGTAGCGCATCCCCTCTATTATGTCGGGAGTCGTCCGCCAGGCGGTCTGGCGAGGTCAGGCGGCCCGGCGCCCTTGACCTCGTCGTGGCACACGGCACAGGATGCCGTGGGCCGCCGGGGCCGCTGCGGGGAGGGATCCGTGATGAGCAACGTACTGCGCTGCCTGGCTGCCATGGTGCTTGGCACGGGCGTCCTGGTGGGACTGGCGCGCGCCCAGGCCCCGACGCTCGCGCTCGCCCTGACCGGCGATTCCATCATCACGAGGCCGATCTCCGTCTTCACCGATCCAGCCTCCACGCGCCTGTTCGATCTCATTCGCGGCGCGGATGCGGCGTTCACCAACCTCGAGATGCTCTTCCACGACTACGAGCCGTACGCGATGAACGAGAGCGGCGGCACCTACATGCGTGCGGAGCCGGCATTGGTGAAGGAACTGGTGTGGGCCGGTTTCGACATGGTCGCCCGCGCGAACAACCACACCGGGGACTACGGCCCGCTCGGGATGAACCTGACGACCCGGTACGTGGCGGAGGCAGGCCTGGTGCAGGCCGGAGTCGGGCAGAGCCTCGCGGAGGCCCGGGAGGCGAGGTTCCTGGAGACGCCGAAGGGCCGGATCGCGCTCATCTCCGTCGCGTCGACGTTCCCGGATCACTCGCGCGCGGGGCGCACGCGCGGTGACATGCCCGCCAGGCCTGGCCTCAACCCGCTCCGCTTCGCCACCAGCTATGTCGTCACGCGGGACCGCTTCGAGCAGCTGCGCCAGACGATGGCGGACGTCAACGGCCGGCCGCCGGCCGCGGGCGACTCGCTCAACTTCTTCGGCCGCCGGTTCGTGATCGGCGATGCGCCTGGCATCCGCACCGAGCCGAACCGCGAGGACATGGAGGAGATCGGCAGCGTGGTGAAGAACGCCGCGCGCCTTGCGGATCTGGTGCTCGTGACCATTCACGCCCACGAGGGGACCACCGACCGCCTGGTGCCGGCACAGTTCCTCGTCACGTTCGCGCGCGCCATGGTGGACGCCGGCGCGGATCTCTTCGTCGGGCACGGCCCGCACGTGCTGCGCGGCATCGAGATCTACAAGGGCAAGCCCATCCTGTACAGTCTGGGCGACTTCATCTTCCAGAACGAAACGCTGCTGCGCCTGCCGAGCGAGAACTACCAGACCTACGATCTCGGCCCCGGCGCGCATGTGGCCGACTTCAACGACCGGCGCTACAACAACGACTCGTCCGGCTTCCCCGCGGACCGTCTCATCTGGGAGGCCGTGGTCGCGGTCCCGAGGTTCGAGGGCCGGACCCTGCGCGACCTGGCCTTGCACCCCATCACGCTCGGCTTCGGCCAGGGCCGCACCGTGCGAGGTCGCCCGCAACTTGCGGACGGGGAGCTGGGCCGGAAGATCCTCGCCGATCTCGAGCGGCTGTCGGCGCCGTTCGGCACGCGTCTCACCACGCGGGACGGTGTCGGGCACGTCGAGATCGGCTCGTCCGGCAGCCGGTAACGGGTATCATCGCGACGGCCAGCGTCCCCATGACCTCCACCTCGACTCGTGCCCTCCTGCTCGGCCTCGTGCTGGGCTCCTACATCCTGCTGCTGCCGGGCATCCTGCTGCCGGTGCTCCACATCCGCGGCCTGCTGACCAAGGACGGGCTCACCCAGGTGGCGCCCATGATGCTGGAGCGGGGCCTGAACGACGACACCATCGCGACGCTGAAGAAGATGATGAACCCGAACGTGCTGGCGATGCTCCAGCTGACGGGCGGTGACCTGCGCAAGACGGTCATCGACCAGCTCGGGCCGAAGCTCACCGAGGCCCTGCAGAAAGGCGTGGGTGAGGTCGAGGTCTACACCCAGACGCGCAGCATCCTGGGCGCGGTCCGCAACCTCTATGACGTCGGCAGCTGGCTGCCGGCCACGCTGATCCTGCTCTTCAGCGTGGTCGTGCCCGTCACGAAGAGCGCGCTGGTCACCTGGGCGGTGTTCATCAGGGATGCCGCGTCCCGCCAGCGCGTGCTCGATCTCGTCGAGGCCATCGCCAAGTGGTCCATGGCCGACGTGTTCGTCGTCGCACTGTTCATCACCTACCTGGCCGCCATCGCCACGCAGTCCGCGCCGGCAGGGTCGGCGCCGCCGCTCGTCGCTTTCGCGGCCACCTTCGGGCCGGGCTTCTACTGGTTCCTGGCCTACTGCGTGTTTTCGCTGGCTTCGCAGCAGTACACCGCCCGGCTCGCGCGGCAGTAGGCTCGGTAGGCCTCGCCGCCGTGCGGCGGCTCGGTAGGCCGCCCTTCGGGCGGTAGGCGCGGCTCCGCCGCGTAGGCGCCGCTTCGCGGCGTAGGGGATTTGGGGGATTGGGGGATTGGGCTTCGACGAGCGTCGCGAGGGATCCCACGGCGCGAAGCGCCCCCTACCGAACGCAGTGAGGCCTACGGCACGCAGTGCCGCCTACGGCGCACAGCGCCGCCTACCGAGCCGCCGCACGGCGGCGAGGCCTACTTCTGCATTGCCGCCATGAACTCGGCGTTGCTCTTCGTCTTGCTCATCTTCGAGAGCAGCAGCTCCATGGCCTCGACGGGGGAGAGCGGCGTCAGCACGCGGCGCAGCACGTAGACGCGCTGCAGCTCCTCTTTGGACAGCAGGATCTCCTCCTTGCGCGTGCCGCTCTTGATGATGTCGATGGCCGGGAAGACGCGGCGGTCGGCGAGCTTGCGATCGAGGTGCACCTCCATGTTGCCGGTGCCCTTGAACTCCTCGAAGATCACCTCGTCCATGCGGGAGCCGGTGTCCACCAGCGCAGTGGCGACGATGGTGAGCGAGCCACCCTGCTCGATGTTGCGGGCGGCGCCGAAGAAGCGCTTGGGCCGCTGCAGGGCGTTGCTGTCCACGCCTCCGGACAGGATCCTGCCCGAGGTCGGCGCCACCGTGTTGTAGGCCCTGGCGAGCCGCGTGATCGAGTCGAGCAGGATGACGACGTCCTTCCGGTGCTCGACGAGGCGCTTGGCCTTCTCGATCACCATCTCCGCCACCTGCACGTGGCGCTGCGCCGGCTCGTCGAACGTGGAGGCGATCACCTCGCCGCGCACGGAGCGCTGCATGTCGGTCACCTCCTCCGGCCGCTCGTCGATGAGCAGCACGATGAGGTAGACCTCGGGGTGGTTCGTCGTGATGGCGTTGGCAATCGATTGCATCAGCATCGTCTTGCCCGTCCGGGGCGGCGCGACGATCAGGCCCCGCTGGCCCTTGCCGAGCGGCGTCATCATGTCCATGACCCGCGTCGACAGGTTCTCGGGATCGGCCTCGAGCCGGATGTGCTCCTGCGGGTAGAGCGGCGTGAGGTTCTCGAAGAAGACGCGCTCCCGGCCGCGCACGGGCGGCTCGAAGTTGATGGCCTCGACCTTGATCAGCGCGAAGTAGCGCTCGCCTTCCTTCGGCGAGCGGATCTGGCCGGCCACCGTGTCGCCGGTGTGCAGGTCGAACTTGCGGATCTGCGAGGGCGAGACGTAGATGTCGTCGGGCCCGGCCAGGTAGTTGTAGTCCGGTGCTCGGAGGAAGCCGAAACCGTCGGGCAGCACCTCGAGCACGCCTTCCGAGAAGATGTGGCCGGCCTTGGCGGCCCGGGCCCGCAGGATCTCGAAGATCAGCTCCTGCTTGCGCAGGCCCGTCGCGTGCGGGATCTCCAGGTCCCGCGCGACTTTCGTGAGCTCGACGACGCCGAGATCCTTCAGCGCCGAGAGGTCGAGGGTGGCGGGCTCGGGCGCGACGGGGGCGGTGACGGTGGCTGCCGCAGCAGCGTTGCGATCTGTGTCCACAGGGCTTCCAGTCCTTCGCCGGTGTGGGCCGACACGGCCGTGACCGGTCCTCGATACCGACGTTCCAGTGCTGCCAGGTGACGCTGCCGCTCGGCCCGCGTCAGTTTGTCCAGTTTCGTGGCCACGACGTGGCAGATGACGCCGTGGTCCACGAGCCACCCCCACGCCCGGTGATCCGACTCGATCTCCGGATGCCGGCTGTCCACCAGGAGCAGGGTGGCCCCGCGCCCGGCGGAGAAATACTCCGCCGCGAGTTGATCGAACGCCGCGCGGGCCGCCTCCCGCCGGTCTTCCCGGCCGGCCTTGAGCTGTCCGTCAGGTCGAGGGGCCCTCGCATAGCCGTACCCGGGCAGGTCCACCAGGAAGAACGGCGGACACCCGTCAGCCTCGACGCGATAGAAGTTGGCCAGCCGCGTCTTGCCGGGCGCGGCACTGGTTCTGGCGAGCGCCTGGCGGACGAGCGCATTAATCAGGCTCGACTTGCCGACGTTGGATCGCCCGACCATGGCGATCTCGGGGAGGCGCTCCCGCGGGAAGCCTCCGGCGTCGGCCGCGCTGGTGACGAACTCCGTCCTGACGCCCTTCACGCCTGCCCGCCTCCGCTCTCCGCGCGGGGGCGGGACCGGTGTGCTTTCAAGACCTCAAGACCCCAAGACCCCAAGACCCCAGGACCTCAAGACCCCAAGGCCTCTCAGTGCGTGATCGCGTCCGCCGACTCGCCGATCTCGCCCGAATCGGGCGAGGGCGGCAGTGGCGTCAGCGGGCCCGCGAGGGCGATCTTCAGGACCTCGTCCATCGTGCTGACCAGGTGCACGTCCAGGGCGTCGAGCACGTTCTTCGGGATGTCGGCCAGGTCCTTCTCGTTGTCCTTGGGGACGAGGATCGTCTTGACGCCGGCGCGGTGCGCGGCCAGGACCTTCTCCTTCACGCCGCCGATCGGCAGGACCTTGCCGCGCAGCGTGATCTCCCCGGTCATCGCCACGTCGCGGCGCGCGGGAATGCGGGCCAGCGCCGAGATGAGCGCCGTGGCGAGCGTGATGCCCGCCGACGGGCCGTCCTTGGGGATGGCGCCCTCGGGGATGTGCACGTGCACGTCGAGCTTGCGGTTGAAGTCCTTGGGGATGCCGAACTCCTCGGCACGCGAGCGCACGAAGCTCATCGCCGCCTGCGCCGACTCCTGCATCACGTCGCCGAGCTTCCCCGTGAGCGTGAGCCGGCCGCGCCCGGGCATCAGCGTCGCCTCGGTGATGAGGATCTCCCCGCCCACCTCGGTCCAGGCCAGGCCCGTCGCGATGCCGACCTCGTTCTGCTCCTCGGCCACCGTGGGGCGGTAGCGCGGCACGCCGAGGTACTCCGTCACCTTGTCCGGCGTGATGGTCTCGGAGGTCCCGGCATCGACCACGACCTTGCGGGCCACCTTGCGGCAGACCGAGTTCACCTCGCGCTCGAGGTTGCGGACCCCGGCCTCGCGCGTGTAGCGCTGGATGATCGTCTGCAGGGCGTCCTGCTCGAAGGCGATGTTCTTGTCCGAGAGCCCGTTGCCCTCGATGGCCTTCGGCACCAGGAACCGCTTGGCGATTTCCACCTTCTCCTGCTCGGTGTACCCGGCCAACTGCAGCACCTCCATGCGGTCGCGGAGCGCCTGCGGGATGGTGTGCAGCACGTTGGCGGTGCACAGGAACATCACGTGCGAGAGGTCGAACTCGACGTCCAGATAATGGTCGAGGAAGGCGTTGTTCTGCTCGGGGTCGAGCACTTCCAGCAGGGCGGCCGACGGGTCGCCGCGGAAGTCCATGGACATCTTGTCCACTTCGTCGAGCAGGAAGACGGGGTTGAGCGTGCCCGCCTTCTTCATCATCTGGATGATCTGGCCGGGGAACGCGCCGATGTAGGTGCGGCGGTGGCCGCGGATCTCGGCCTCGTCGCGCACGCCGCCGAGCGACAGCCGCACGAACTTGCGGTTCATGGCACGGGCAATCGACTTGGCGAGCGAGGTCTTGCCCACGCCCGGCGGGCCGACGAAGGTGAGGATCGTGGCCTTGGGCTTCTTCACCAGGGCGCGCACCGCCAGGAACTCCAGGATGCGGTCCTTGATCTTCTCCAGCCCGTAGTGGTCCTCGTTGAGCACCACCTCGGCGTTCTTGAGGTCGCGGTTCTCCTTCGTCTTCTTGTGCCAGGGCACCGCGATGAGCCAGTCGAGGTAGTTGCGCGAGACGGTCGCCTCGGCCGACATCGGGGGCATGGCCTCGAGGCGCTTCAGCTCCTGGACGGCCTTCTCCTCCGTGTCCTTCGGCATCCGCGCCTGGTCGATCTTCTTGCGCAGCTCCTCGATCTCGTTGCCCTTCTCGTCCTTGCGGCCCAGCTCCTTCTGGATCGCCTTCATCTTCTCGTTGAGGTAGTACTCCTTCTGCGCCTTCTCCATCTGCTTCTTCACGCGAGACTGGATGCGGCGGTCGACCTGCAGCTTGTCGACTTCCCCTTCGAGGATGCTGGCGATGCGGTTGAGCCGCTCGAGCGGCGACACGATCTCGAGCAGGTTCTGCTTCTCGTCCACGCCGACCAGGAGGTGCGCGGCGATCGTATCGCCGAGCTTGCCGGGATCGTCCACCCGGACGGCCGCGATCATCGCGTCGTAGTGCAGGTTGTTCGAGAGCTTCACGTACTGCTCGAACAGGCTCACCACGCGGCTCATCGTCTGCTCGACGTCGCCGGCCTGATCCTTCAGCTTCTGCAGCACCTTCACGACGACGCGGTAGAAGCCCTTGTCTTCCTTCCACTCGATCACGCGCGCGCGATCGACGCCCTCCACCAGCACCTTGATGTTGCCGTCCGGCAGCTTCAGGCTCTGCACCACGTTGGCCACGGCGCCCATGGTGAAGATGTCCTCCGCCTTCGGGTCGTCGGTGGACGCGTCGTGCTGCGCCGCCAGGAACACGCGCTTGTCCTTGCCCAGCGCGTGCTCGAGCGCGCGGATGGACGAGGGCCGCCCGATGACGAACGGCATCATCATGTGCGGGAAGACGACGACGTCGCGCAGCGGGACGATGGGGAGGGTTTCGTAGACTTCGGTCATACAGGATCAGGAGTCAGGAGCCAGGAACTAGGAGCCAGGAATCAGGAACTGGACATCGGGCTCCGGCACCAGGACCCTGCCCGGAACCCGGAACCCGGATCGGGCCTTGACGCCTCGTCAGCCGGCCTTCTCGATCACTTCGAGGCCCGTGTTCTTGTTCACCACCATCTCGCGGGTGATGACGCATTCGCGGGACTTCTTCTGGCCCGGCAGCTGATACATGAGGTCCAGCATCAGGTCCTCGATGATCATCCGCAGGCCGCGCGCGCCGATCTTGCGCTCCAGCGCCATCTCCGCAATCGCCTCCACCGCGTCGTCGGTGAAGCGCAGCTTGACGTTCTCGTACTCGAAGAGCTTCTGGTACTGCCGCGTGATGGCGTTGCGCGGCTGCGTGAGGATCTGCACCAGGGCCGGCTTGTCGAGCTCGTGCAGCGTGCCGGTGACCGGCAGGCGGCCGACGAACTCGGGGATGAGGCCGAACTTGATGAGGTCCTGCGGCTCGAGTTGCTCGAGCACGGTGCCGACGTCACGGCCCTTCTGCGACTTGATGTCGGCCTTGAAGCCCAGCGTCTTCTTGCCCACGCGGCGCTCGATCACCTTCTCGAGGCCGACGAACGCGCCGCCGCAGATGAACAGGATGTTCGTCGTGTCGATCTGGAAGAACTCCTGGTGCGGGTGCTTGCGGCCGCCCTGGGGCGGGACGTTGGCCACCGTGCCTTCCAGGATCTTCAGCAGCGCCTGCTGGACGCCCTCGCCGGAGACGTCGCGGGTGATCGACGGGTTCTCGTCCTTGCGGCCGATCTTGTCGATCTCGTCGATGTAGACGATGCCCTGCTGGCACTTCTCGATGTCACCGCCGGCCGCCTGGAGGAGCTTGAGGATGATGTTCTCGACGTCCTCGCCGACGTAGCCCGCCTCGGTGAGCGTGGTGGCGTCCACGATGGTGAACGGGACCGAGAGCAGCTTGGCGAGCGTCTGCGCGAGCAGCGTCTTGCCCGTACCCGTCGGGCCGATCAGCAGAATGTTCGACTTGGTGAGCTCGACGTCGTTGCGGCTGCGCGGCTGCTTCTGGATCTCCAGCCGCTTGTAATGGTTGTAGACCGCGACGGCCAGCTTCTTCTTGGTGAGCTCCTGGCCGATGACGTACTCGTCGAGGAACTTCTTGATCTCGGGCGGGGAAGGCAGCGACGTCCGCGTGCCGCGGTTGTCGAACTTGTTGTCGTCCGCAATGATGTCGTTGCACACCTCCACGCATTCATCACAGATGAACACGGTGGGGCCGGCAATGAGCTTCCTGACGTCGTTCTGATCCTTGTTGCAGAACGAGCAGCGCAGGATTTCGCCGCCGTCGCCGTTCTTCTTCACCATTGGGCCGCTACCCCTAGGTTACACCCGTTTCCGAATGACATCGTCAATAATTCCGTAGTCCTTGCCCTGCTCGGGCGTCATGATGTAGTCGCGTTCGGTGTCGTCCTGGATGCGCTTGGCGTCCTGTCCCGTGTGCTTCACCAGAATCTCGTTGATGCGCTCGCGCATGCGCAGGATTTCCTTCGCCGCGAGGTCGATGTCGGTGGCCTGGCCGCCGAGCCCGCTCATCCACGGCTGGTGGATCAGGATGCGGGAGTTCGGCAGCGAGAACCGCTTGCCCTTGGCGCCCGCCGCCAGCAGTACCGCCGCAATCGAGGCCGCCTGCCCGATGCAGTAGGTCTGCACGTCCGGGCGGATGAACTGCATCGTGTCGTAGATGGCAAACCCGGCCGTGATGGACCCCCCGGGGCTGTTGATGTAGAGCAGGATGTCCTTGTCCGGATCCTCGGCCTCGAGGAACAGCATCTGCGCGATGGCGAGGTTCGCGACCGCATCGTCAATCGGCGTGCCGATGAAGATGATGTTGTCCTTGAGCAGTCGCGAGAAGATGTCGTACGCCCGCTCGCCGCGGTTCGTCTGCTCGACCACCATCGGGACGAGCGTGTTGAAGGGTCCGTGTGTCATTCGTTGATCCGACCTCTGAGCGCCTGCCCGCACCGGTTCGCACCCGTCGGCACCTGCCGGCACCTGATTCCTATATCGTCACAATCCTAGCTTTACCCAAGGCCCAGGCCACCGCCTTTTCGCGGCGCAGGCCCGCGGCCAGGCGGGGCAGCTCGCCGTCCTGCTGGAGGCGGGCCCGGATCGCCGCCACCGAGCGTCCCGCGCTCTCGGCGTATCGCGCCAGCTCGGCATCGAGGTCCTCCTCGGTCACCGCAATCTGCTCGCGACGGGCGATCTCGTCCAGCACCATGGCCGATTTCACCGAGTCGCTGGCCGGCTCACGCTGGCCCTCGCGAAACGCCGCCCAGTCGATGTTGGTCGTCCGCGGGTCGATCCGCTGATCCATCAGCCGACGGGCAAAGTCCTGGAGGCGCCGCTCCACCTCGCGGTCCAGCAGCGCCGGGGGCACCTCGAACGGCACGCGCTCCGCCAGCTTCTTCAGCAGGTCGTTCCGCAGCTGCCGGTCGGCGGCTTCGGCCGCTTCGGCCGCCAGGTCCCCGCGTACGCGGGCCTTCAGGGCCTCGAGGGAGTCGAACTCGCCCAGATCCTTGGCGAACTCGTCGTCCAACGCCGGCACGACGCGCCGTTTGATCTCCTTCACAGTCACCGTGTAGTCCACTGTGCCGCCCGCGAGGTCCGGATTGGAATAGTCATTCGGGTAGGTGATCGCGAAGGATTTCGTCTCCCCGATGGCCATCCCGATGATCTGCTCGTCGAACCCGGGCGGGTTGCCGGCGGCGCCCATTTCTATGGAGACGCCCTGGTGCCGGTCCTCGTCCCCGCGGGTCCCGGCCTTGTCCGTGCCCTGCCGGACCAGCTCGACCACGGCGGTGTGCCCGGTCTCGACAATCGTGCCCTCCACCGGCTCGAACCGGGCCGCTCGGTCCCGCAGCCGCGCCAGCGTCTGGTTCACGGCCTCGTCTTCGACTGGGGCCTCGGTCCGGCGCAGCTCGACGGTCGTGAGATCGCCGGGGTCGAAGGGCGGCACGACATCGAAGGCGGCCGTGAAGGTGAGCGGTTCGCCTTCCTTGACCACGAGGTGCTGGATGTCGGGACTGTCGACGGGCTGGAGCCCGCGCTCTGTCAGCGCGTCGTCCACGGCGTGGCCCACCAGGTGCTCGGCGGCGTCCTGCAGGATCTGGCCGCGGAACCGCTGGCGGATGACCCTTGCCGGCACCTTCCCAGGACGGAAGCCCGGCAGGCGCGCCTGTTTCCCATAGCGAGCGGTCACCTTGACGAGCTCGGCGTCGAGCGTATCAGCAGGAATTTCGACCAGCAGGTTCTTCCGGGTGTCGCTGACGTCAACCAGTTCCGTCTTCATTCGGTCTCTATTGTCCTGGATATCGGGGAGGAGGCTTCCCTTCGACTCGCTTCGCTCGCTCAGGGCATTCGACCTGTCGGGGCGCGCCCATGAGCGAACCTGCGCCTCGCCGGAAGGCAGGCTGCAGGCGAGTCGAATGGTGCGAAAGGGGGGAGTCGAACCCCCATAGCCTTTCGGCTACCGGATCCTAAGTCCGGCGCGTCTGCCAGTTCCGCCACTTTCGCAGGTGGTGGGCTGGGATCTCCGAACCTGAGGGTAGCACGGTTGGGCCTGATTGGGCGACCGCCCCAGTCCGCCCCAACCGATTGCGGTGGGGTGCCCCCCGTGCTACCATCCGGACGCTCATGCCCCCCATCCACTCCGGGCTCGACCCGTTCTTCGGCCTGTTCACCCAGGAGGGGAACGGCAGCGGCGTCCCCTCGCTGGTCCGGACCGCCGCCACGCCCACCTCGATCCCCGATCCGGAAACGGGGCGCCCCCTCCGGGTGGCGACGGTGGACAGCCGGGCCAAGGCCATCTGCCCATCCTGTGCCACCTCGGCCGAGGGCGGCTTCGTGTCGTTCGTCGGCGATCTCAGGCTCGCCTACGCCTGCCCGTCCTGCGCGCAGCTGGTCTGGCTGCAGGGGGCCTGAGCGCCGCCGCCCCCGTCAGTCGTCGAACCCGCCTCCGTCGTTCCGGGCGTGGATGGTGGCACGCAGTCTCTGCTCGAGCCCGCGTCCTGCTTCCTGGCTCCTGCTTCCTCCCCTTAGAGCGACGCCTCGCCGCCGCCCTCCACCCACCACCACAGCGCGAGCGCCGAGGACAGCAGCGCGGCGGCCAGGGCCAGGGTCTGCGCCTCGGAGGCCAGGCGCGTCGTCCACGGCGCGACGGCAACCACCGCGGCGGACAGCGCCGTGACATCGATCGAGAACCAGCCGAGCGACCACAGCAGCCCGGTGACGCCGCCAACGACCACGATCAACCCGGCCGCGATCGCGAGGTTGAACCCGGCGTCCACGACCTGCTCGACACGCCAGCGCTCCTGACGCACGCGCCGCATCACCTGCAGCGTGAACGCCTCTGGTGGCGCCGGAACCTCGCGCACCAGCAACAGCCGGTCCATGGCGCGCGCCAGCTCCACCCGTGCCCGGCACTGCGCGCAGGAGGCCACGTGCGCCTCCACGTCCGCAGGGACGGGCTCGGCGTCGGCCAGGGCCTCGATGAGGTCGTCTATGTCGTGGCAGCCCACGTCAGCGATACTCCGTTTCGAGCAGGTGCCGCAGCTGCCGCTTGGCCCGGTGCAGGTGCGTCTTCACGGTGCCGAGCGGAAGGCCCAGGGCCTCTGCCAGTTCCTCGTAGCGCATCCCTTTCAGGTAGTGCCCGTTGATCAACACCTGGTAGTGCACGGGCAGGCGCCGGAGCGCCTTGTCCATGCGGTCGCGCAGGGTCATCTCGTCGAACGCCCGGTCGGTTGCCCCGAACTCCCGCGGCACCTCGCCGGTGCCCTCGAGGGGTTCGGTCCTCGGCGGCCGCCGCTCTGCGGACAAGAGGTTGACGACGATCCGGTAGATCCACGTCGACACCTTCGCATCACCACGAAACGTCGGCAACCCGCGGTAGACGCGGACGAACACGTCCTGCGCCACTTCCTCCGCGCGGGCGGCATCCGGGATGCTCCGCGCCACCAGGGCGAACACCAGCCCTTTGTAGCGCTCCACCAGCTCCCGAAACGCCTGTTCGTCGCCCTCCCGGCACCGCTCGAGGAGCTCGTGCTCGGAGGTCGCGTCCATTCCCGGTTCCATTAGAGCAGCCGTTCCCCCGGATTGTTTCACCGGTTCGCCGCGGCCACGATCCTGGTGCGCCGAAGCGGCGGAGCCGCGAAGGCGACTGAAACAAATCCACGGGGGCCCGAGTCTAAGCCCTCCAACAAGGAGCCGTGGATGAGCGGTGAGGAGCTGGCGGTCGCGTTGGTGAGCCTGGCGACCCTGATCGCGGGCGTGGTCGTGATTATGGTCGGCCTGCGGTACCGGGCGCAGATCAAGGAACTGAAGCACCGCGAGCGGATGGCGATGATCGACAAGGGCCTGCTGCCGCCGCCGGAGCGCGAACCGGCGCCCGCGACGGTTCAGCAGCGCTCGCGGTCCTTCGGCATCATCCTGGTCGGCCTGGGCTTCGCGCTGATGTTTCTCATCGGGGTGGCCGGCGGTGCGCTGGACACGGGGATAGGTCTGGGCGGGGCCATCGCCATCCTCGGCGGCACCTTCATCGTCCGCAGCATCTACGCGCCGCCCGCGGCCGGCACACCCCAGCGCCCGTCGTCGGCACCGGATGGGCCCGGTGCCGACCGGACGACGTAACCTCTCGGTTCACTCGGGGAACATCGCATCACATCGGTCCGGGTGCCGGGCGAAGGGAGTGGCGATGCGCGCGCGTGAGGCTCGATGAGTCACTGGTCCGAGAGACGGGTGTGCGTGACCGGCGGCGCCGGCTTCCTTGGGTCGTACATCGTCGCCGAGCTCCAGCGCCTCGGCTGCGGCCAGGTGTTCGTGCCCCGGCGCCGGGACTACGACCTGACCGATGCCGGAGCCGTCCGGCGCCTCTACGCGGATGCGCGGCCGCACGTCGTCATTCACGCCGCGGGAGTTGTCGGCGGCATCGGCGCCAACCGGGCGCATCCAGCCCGGTTCTTCCACGACAACCTCATGATGGGCGTGCAGATGCTGCACGAGGGCTGGTGCGCCGGCGTCGAGAAGTTCGTCTCGATCGGGACGGTTTGCGCCTATCCGAAGTTCACCCCGGCGCCCTTTCGCGAAGAAGACCTGTGGAACGGCTATCCCGAGGAGACCAACGCACCTTACGGGCTCGCGAAGAAAATGCTCCTGGTGCAGGGGCAGGCCTACCGGCAGGAGTACGGCATGCACGCGATCTACCTGTTGCCGGTGAACCTGTACGGGCCGGGCGACAACTTCGATTCCGGGTCGTCGCACGTCATCCCCGCCCTGATCCAGCGGTGCGTGGACGCGCGGCTGGCGGGACAACGGCAGCTGGCTGTCTGGGGCGACGGGTCCGCGACGCGGGAGTTCCTCTACGCGGGCGACGCCGCCGAGGGAATCGTGCTGGCGGCGGAGCGCTACGACGATGGTGGGCCGGTGAACCTCGGCAGCGGGTCCGAGATCTCGATCCGGGACCTGGCGCTGCAGATCGCGCGGCTCACGGGGTACGAGGGCGAGGTGGTCTGGGACACGTCCAGGCCCAACGGACAGCCCCGGCGCCTGTTGAACGTCGAGCGCGCGCGTGATGCCTTCGGCTTCGTGGCGCGAACGCCGTTCGACGTCGGGCTCGCAAGGACCGTCGCGTGGTATCTGGAACACGTGTCCCGCTCGCGTACCTCTGGCGTGATCCCGCCTGCGGGACCCTGTGGCTCCTGGGCTGGCTCCGGGCGTCCCGGAGCGCGGGGTGAGTAGCGCCGGCCGTCTCTACGTCCACGCCGGGTTCCTCGACCGGGACCTGCTGGCCGCCCTCGACCGCGAATGCGAGGGGGTCATCGGCACGCCTGCCGAGGTGCACCGCGAGGCCCTCGGCCGTGTGTCGGTGCGTCGACGCATCCGCCGGACATGGGAGATCGATCTCTCCGACGCTCTGCAGGACCGTCTCGTGGAGGCGGTGGAGGCGGTGCGCGGCGCGTTCGAACGGTTCTTCTCCGTTCGCGTCGAGCCGTGTGACGCGGTAGCCGCGCTCAGGTATCCGCCCGGCGCCTTCTACCGCACGCATCGGGACGTCAGCGCACGGCCGACCCCAGATGGCCTCCACCGACGCGAGATTTCCGTCGTCATTTTCGTGAACTCCGGTGCGCCCGCGGCCGAGGCCTCGTTTTCGGGTGGGCGCCTGCGGCTGTACGATCTGCCGGGGGCAGACGGCGAGGTCCACGACGTCGTGCCAGTGGCGGGCACGCTGGTCGCCTTCGAATCCAGTGTCCTCCATGAGGTGACGCCTGTTGATGGCGGGACGCGGCTGTCTCTCGTGACCTGGCTGCTCCGGCCCGAGCCTGCGTAAACGACGCTGGCGGCGGGCACGTAACCCGGTCATACTCACCTTCGGGACCATGCCGATGAGACCCCTTCGCCGTTCGATCGTGACCCTGGCACTCGTCGCCGGGACCATTGCCGGCACGAACGCCTCGAGCTGGCCGGAGTGGCGCGGGCCTGGCCGTGACGGCCGCTCCACCGAAACAGGCCTGCCCGAGAAGTGGTCCCCCCAGGGTGACAACCTCGCCTGGAAGGCGCCCTACGGCAGCCGCTCGTCGCCGGTCGCCTTCGGCAATCGCATCTACGTCAACACGGTGGTCGGCGATCTCGCCACCACCCAGGAACGGCTGGTCGCGCTCGACGCGCAGACCGGCAAGCTGCTCTGGGAGCGACGCTTCAGCATCTACCTCAGCGACGTGCCGCAGCACCGTTCGGCGTGGGCATCGCCGGCGGTGGACCCGGCGACGGGCAACATCTATGTCTTCACCGTCGGCGCCCAGCTCGTCTGCCTGTCCCCGGACGGCAAGCCGCTCTGGGATCGCTCGCTGCCCGAGGACTTCGGCGCGGTCACGACACACGGCGGGCGGACCACGTCGCCCATCATCGAGGGCGACCTGGTCATCCTCAACTCCCTGGTGCTGGCGTGGGGCGACCTCAACCGGCCCGGGAACCGCTATTTCGCCTTCGACAAGCGGACGGGGCAGACGGTCTGGGTGAGCTCGCCGCAGTCCCGCCACTACGACACCAACTACTCCACGCCAATCGTCGTCACCCTGCCCCAGGGCCGCGCGCTCATCGTCGGCGGGACCGATGGCGCGTACCACGCGCTGCGCGTCACCACCGGCGAGAAGATCTGGTCGGTCGAGGTCAGCAAGCGCGCCATCCTCAACAGCGCCATCTTCCGGGACAGCGTCGCCTACGTCACGCACGGCGAAGAGAACATGGACACCACCGAGATGGGCATGGTGGCTGCCATCGACGCGACCAAGTCGGGCACGTTGGCCGCCGATGCGTTCAAGTGGAAGGTGCACGGCTTCCTGCCCACGTTCGCCTCGCCCGTCATGGATGCCGAGCGGCTGTACACCATGGACAACGGCGCCATCGTCGGCGCGTTCGATCTGAAGACGGGCGAGCGGCTGTGGACGAAGACGCTGGGCACGCTGCAGAAGGGGTCGCCCGTGCTGGCCGACGGCAAGCTGTACGTCGGCACCGAGAACGGGAAGTTCTTCATCCTGCGACCCTCCGCCTCAGGCGTCGAGGTGCTGGACGAGGACCTGCTGGGCGACGCCGCCGAGCCGGAAGCGATTGTCGCGTCGCCGATCGTGGCGGACGGGCGCGTCTACGTGGCGTCGATGGAGAACCTGTACGCCATCGGCACGCGCCGGGCCCTGCCCGAGGGGCGAATGCCGACGGTCTCGCCGCGATCGACCGAGCCGGTGGCCTCCGTGCAGGTGGTGCCCTACGACGTGCTGCTGGCGCCAGGCGCCACGCAGAACTTCCGCCTGCGCCTCTTCGATGCGAAGGGGATACTGGTCCGCGAAGAGCAGGCCTCCGCAGCCACCTGGGCCGCGGAGCAGGTGAAGGGCGCGATGGACGCCAAGGGCGTCTTCACGGCCGGCGATGGGAACTCGGCCGGGTTTCTCAAAGCGACGGTGGGTGGCGTGACCGGCCAGGCACGTATCCGGGTGGTGGCACCGCTGCCGTGGACCCTCGACTTCGAGAACCCGGGCAGCGAGGCCCCGCCCGCCTGGTGGGTGGGCGCGCCCACGAAGGTGTTCCAGCGCACCGTGGAGGGCCTGGGCAGCGTCCTCGTGCGGCCGCGCGACGAGACCGTGGGCCGTCGCGCCAAGGTGCTCATCGGCCCCCCGACCTGGTCCGGCTACACCGTCGAGGTCGACGTCCGCGGGCGCGAGCAGCGCCGCCAGCGCGGCGATGCGGGCGTCATCAACCAGCGCTATGCCCTGGTACTCTTCGGGAACGGCCAGAAGCTCGAGCTGCACCCCTGGCAGGCCGCCGACGAGATGACGGTCCGCATGCCGTTCACGTGGGACGTGGACACGTGGTACCGGATGAAGCTGCGCGTGGACAACCAGTCGAACGGGACGACGCTCGTGCGCGGCAAGGTATGGAAGACCGGTGACCCGGAGCCGTCGGCGTGGACCATCGAGAAGACCGACCCGATCCCGCATCGGGAGGGCAGCCCGGGCCTCTACGGGGATGGCATCTCGGAGGTCTACTTCGACAATCTGAAGGTGTATAAGAACCAGTAGGCTTCAGGCTCCAGACTTCAGACTTCAGGCTTCAGGCTCCAGGCTACAGGAAGAGCTTCCTGTCACACTGCCCCGACGAAGCACAGCTGGACAAGCGTCCGGCCTGTAGCCTGAAGCCTGGAGCCTGGAGCCTGGAGCCTGAAGCCTGATACAGAGTCACACTATGCGCAACGCCCTTGCCCTCGCCCTCGTGCTTTCAGCCTCGGTCTCGCTTTCGGCCGACTGGCCCATGTGGGGCGGGACGCCGTCCCGCAACATGGTGTCGCCCATGACCGGCGCGCCCACCGAGTGGGACGTCAAGTCGGGGAAGAACGTCAAGTGGGTCGCGGAGCTCGGATCGCAGTCCTACGGCAATCCCACGGTCGGCGGCGGCGTCGTCATCATCGGCACCAACAACGAGCTGATGCGCGACGGCAAGCAGGCGGGCGATCGTGGCGTCGTGATGGCGTTCCGCGAGGCGACCGGCGAGTTCCTCTGGCAGGCGACGTTCGAGAAGCTCTCGTCCGGCCGCGCCAACGACTGGCCGTTCCAGGGCATCGCCAGCTCGCCGCTCATCATGGACGGCGTGGCCTACTTCGTGTCCAACCGGGGCCAGGTGATCGCCGCAGACGTCGATGGCTTCCATGACGGCACCAACGACGGTGCCATCAAGGACGAGAAGCTCACCGGAAAGAACGACCCGGACTTCATCTGGATCTTCGACATGATGGAGGAAGTCGGCTCGTTCCCGCACAACCTCTCGAACTCGTCACCCGTGGCGTACCAGAACCTGCTCTTCATCAGCACCTCGAACGGGCAGGACGAGAGCCACGTGAACATCCCGTCGCCGAAGGCGCCGGCCATCATCGCGCTCGACAAGGCCACGGGGAAGCTCGCCTGGGAGGACAACTCGGTCGAGGACCGCATCCTGCACGGTCAGTGGTCCACGCCCTCGGTGGGCGAGATTGGCGGGGTGGTGCAGGTGGTGCACGCACAGGGCGACGGGTGGGTGCGCGGCTACGAGGCTCTGACCGGCAAGAAGCTGTGGGAGTTCGACACCAACCCGAAAGACTCGGTGTGGCCCAAGACCCGCAACGAGGTGATCAGCACGCCGGTCATCTACGAGAACGTCGTCTACATCGCCAACGGCCAGGATCCCGAGCACGGTGAGGGCGTCGGCCACGCCTACGCGATCGACGCCACGAAGCGCGGGGACATCACCCAGAGCGGGCGCCTCTGGCACTTCGACAAGATTCGCCGATCGATTTCCACGGCGGCCATCAAGGATGGGCTCATCTACCTGGCCGACTTCAGCGGGTTCTTCCACTGCCTGGACCTGAAGACCGGTCAGCTCTACTGGACGCACGACCTGTTCGCCGCCATCTGGGGGTCGCCAATGATCATCGGTGACAAGGTGTACCTCGGGGACGAGGACGGCGACATCGTGGTCGTGGAGCACGGGAAGACGCTGAAGGTCGTGTCCGAGCAGAACATGGGCAGCTCGGTGTACTCGACCGTGGTGCCGGCCAACGGCGCGATCTTCGTGATGAACCGGAACCAGCTCTACGCGCTGCAGCAGGGTGCCACGTTCCAGCGCCCCAGCGCCCAGGGGCGGTAGTCCACGGAACACGAAGAGCACGAAAAGCACGAAGGCGAAAACCGAGCAGGCCCGGTTCGACGTCCCAGCATCATGTCTTCTGTGGTCTTCGTGTCCTTCGTGTTTCGTTTCGTCGGACGATGAGACGCCGTGACTTTCTCCTGACGGTTGCCGCGGCCGGCCTGATGCCCGGTGCGACGCTGCGTGCGCAAGGCGCCGGCGTGGCGCGGGCCCCGGCGGATGCCTGGCCGCACTTCAGGGGCACACCGTCGCTGACCGGCGTATCGGCCACCATCATTGCCCCGCAGCCGAAGCTCGCGTGGACGTGGGAAGGCGGCGAGGCCATCGACTCCAGCCCGGCCATCGTCAACGGCGCCGTCTTCGTGGGGGCCGCCACCGGGGAGCTGTTCGCGATCGGGCTCGCCGACGGGAAGCTGCGGTGGAGATACAAGGCGGGCGAGTCGATAGGCGAGTCCTCGCCGGCCGTGGCCGGCGGGCGCGTGTACATCGGGGACCTCGACGGCGTGGTCCATGCCGTGTCGGCCGCCGATGGCGCGCCGGTCTGGACGTACAAGACGAGATCCGAGATCAAGTCATCGCCGATCGTCGTGGGCGACGTGGTCCTGATGGGCTCCTACGACGGGTCCTTGTATGCCCTTGGGGCGGCCGACGGCAAGCTGCGGTGGACCTACGCGACGGAGAACTACGTCCACGGGGCGCCGTGCGTCGTCAACGGCATCGCCCACTTCGCGGGGTGTGACGAGGTGTTCCACGCGGTGCGGGTGTCCGACGGCAAGGAGGCCTACACCACGTCGGCCACGGCCTACACCGGAGCGTCGGTCTGCATCGTGGACAACGTGGCCTATTTCGGCACGTTCGACAACCAGGTGATCGCGCTGGATCTCGCGGCGCGCGCGGTGCGCTGGCGGTACGAGCATCCGGACCGCAAGTTCCCGTACTATTCGTCGGCGGCCGTCGTCGGCGGCGTGGTCGTCCTCGGCGGACGGGACCGCATGATCCACGCGCTCGATGCGGCCAGCGGCAGGGAGAAGTGGTCGTACATGACCCGCGCCCGCATCGACTCGTCGCCCGCCATCGCCTCCGGCCGCGCGTTCGTGGGGTGCAGCGACGGCAGGGTCTACGGCGTGGACCTTGCGACCGGCAAGGTGGTCTGGGAGCACGAGGACGGAGACGCGTTGACGAGCTCGCCGGCGCTGGCCTCCGGCCGACTGGTCATCGGCTCGACCGGAGGCAGGGTCCTGTGCTTCGCCTGAATCCTGCGCTCGCCCGCATCTGACGATCTGGCGATGTGGTGATCTGGTGATCGATCTGGCGAACTGACGACCTGAAGATCTATCGATAGATCTTCACCTCATGCGATCGAAAGCTCGATCACCAGATCACCACGTCACCAGATCACCAGATTCGCCAGACGGTCCGGACGTTACTTGAACTCGACCGTCACCGTAGGACCGTCGATCTTGATGCCCTTGACGTCCTTCAGGTATGGCTTGACCTCCGTGAGCGACGCGCCCGGCGCCACCTTGCCCTGCAGGGCCTTCAGTTTCTCCTGATCCTCGAACAGCAGGCCGAGGTCCATCTCGAGCAGCGTGACGCGGGAGCCGGTCACGTATTCGGCGTTGGTCTTCACGATCGAGCCGGCGACCTCGAGGTCGATGTTCACCTTGAAGCCCTCGAACATGGCCTTCACCATGTTCAGCACCGTCGGGTCCGTCATGTCCGGTCCGCCCTGCGGCATGCTCGCCGGCCGGTCGGCGGGCACCGGCTTGTCCTGGAACTGCACGGTGAGCGTCGAGGTCGCGCCGTTCTTCTTCAGGGTGAACTTGACAGGGTTCTCGGGCGGCGGCGGGGCCGACCCGAAGGTGCCGTCGGTGCTGCCGGACATGCTCGGGTCCTGGCTCACCTGGATCTGGTTGATGTCGTCGAACGCGAAGATGGCTTTCGAGCCCTCGAACGTCCCGGCCTTGGCGGGCTCGGCCGAGACCAGGCGCACGCCCTTGCCCATGCGCTCGGCCACGCGCTTGAGGTCCGCCTCGTTCACCACGCCCCCGGTCTGGCCCGGCTGCGTCATGCCCGGCATCATGACTTTCATCGCGCCGGTGTTCACGAGGGTGGTCTGTTCGACCGTGCCGCTGCCATCCGGCTTCACCTTGATGAGGGTGGCGCTGTTGATGCAGCCCACGAGGGTCGCCGACGCCGCAACGAGCAGCAGGGCACGAAAGGTGCGCATGGGTCCTCCAGTCAGTCAGGGGCGATTCCACTCATCATACCTATACTGGTGCGGTGGAGCGGGAAGGGACGGGACGTACCGCGCTCGTGACGGGCGCGTCGGCCGGCATCGGGGCCGCGTTTGCGCGGGTGCTGGCCGCCCGTGGCTACCGCGTGGTGCTCACCGCGCGCCGGGTGGATCGACTGGAGGCGCTGGCGCGCGAGCTGCGCGAACGATACGGGGTGGACGCCGAAGCCGTGGCCGCGGACCTGGCGGACCCGGCGGCGCCGGCGCACCTCGTGGCGGCGCTGCACGGCCGCGGGCTGCAGATCGACGTGCTGGTGAACAACGCCGGCTATGGCGTGCCCGGTCGCTTCGATCAGCCTGCGTGGGAGATCCACGAGGCGTTCCTGCAGGTGATGGTGACCGCGGTCTGCGAGCTGACCCATCGGCTGATGCCAGGCATGATCGAGCGCCGGTGGGGACGCATCATCAACATCGCGTCGCTGGCCGGCCACGTGCCGGCCCCGGCCGGACACACGCTCTACGGTGCGAGCAAGTCGTTCCTGATTCGCTTCTCCGAGGCGCTGGCCGCCGAACGCGCCGCGGACGGCGTGTTCACCACCGCCGTCTGCCCCGGCTTCACCTACAGCGAGTTCCACGACGTGACCGGCACGCGCGCCCAGGTGAGCCAGTTGCCGTCGTTTCTCTGGATGGACGCCGCCACGGTGGCCGAGGAGGGCTACGCCGCGGTGATGCGCGGCGAGCCCGTCTACATCAACGGCCGCGTGAACCGCACGCTCGCCTGGCTGGCCCGTGTCCTGCCGGCCGGTCTGGTCCGGCGCCTGGCAGGCGCCAGCGGCAGCCGCTTCCGCCACACCGACTGAGCTCATCAGCGCAGGGACGCCTCGTCGTCGGCCTCCCCTCCGCTGAACCAATGCGTCGCCTCATCGTCTAATCCGACCATGCAGGACCTGCGTTACGCATGTCGCTGGCTCCTCCGCAGCCCTGGCTTCGCGGTGGTCGCCATCCTGTCCATCGGCCTTGGCGTGGGCGTCAACACCGCGATGTTCTCCCTGGTGGACACGCTGCTGTTCAAGCCGCTGCCGGTCCGCGACCCCGGGGCGCTCGTGGACGTGTTCACCTCCAGCACCGACGGCGACGAGTACGCCACGTCGTCGTACCCGGACTTCCTGGACGTCCAGGCCCAGAACACCGTCTTCGAGGACATGACCGCCTACAGCCCGATGTTCGCGCCGCTGGCCCTGGGCGAACGGTCGCGGCTGGTGATGGGGCAGATCGTCACGGGCAACCACTTTTCGATGCTCGGCGTGCAGCCGCTCGTGGGGCGCTTCTTCACCGCGGCCGACGATGCCCCGGGTGCCGAGCGGGTGGCCGTGCTGTCGCACCGCATGTGGCAGGCGGAGTTCGGCGGGTCGCCCGCCGCGGTCGGGCAGACGGTGACGCTGCGCGGCCTCGTCTACTCCATCGTCGGCGTCGCGCGCCCCGGCTTCCAGGGCGTTGTCCCGCTGTTCACGCCGGAGCTGTGGGTGACGATGAGCCAGGCGGAGGAGATCGAGCCGGTGGGCATCAACAGCGTGGTGCCCGGGGCACCGGGCAGTACGCGGCTCGACCGGCGCGGCTGGCGGTGGCTGTTCGTGAAGGGCCGTCTGAAGCCCGGCGTGACTGCACAGGCCGCGCACGCCAACGTCGCGCTCATCGGCCAGCAGTTGGAGGCCGCGCACGCGCAGTCGAACAAGGGCCTGAAGATGGCGGCCATCCCCAGCGGCGACGTCCGCATGCTGGTCCCGCAGGCCGGCGGCGTGCTCACGGTTGGCGCGGCCGGGCTGATGAGCGTCGTGGGCCTGGTGCTGCTCATCGCGTGCGCGAATCTGGCCGGCATGCTGCTGGCGCGCGCCGCGGCTCGTCGCAAGGAGATCAGCGTGCGCCTGGCCATCGGCGCGAGCCGTGCGCGCCTCATCCGACAGCTGCTGGTGGAGGGCGCGGTCCTGGGCCTGCTGGGCGCGACCGCCGCGGTCGGTTTCGCGTGGGCGGTCATTCGCGCGCTGGTGGGCGTCGAACTGCCACTGCCCGTGCAGGTGGTGCTCGACATCGGGCTCGACTGGCGCGTGCTGACCTTCGCCGTGGCGGTGGCCGTTGGCGCGGGCATGCTGGCGAGTCTGCTTCCGGCGCTCAAGGCGTCCGCGCCGAGCCTCGTGTCGGACCTGCGCGGCGAAGTGCCCGCCGGTCGGGTGGGCCGGCGCCGCGTGGCGCTCCGCGATGCGCTCGTCGTGGTGCAGGTGGCCTTCACCGTGGTGCTGCTGGTGGTGGCGGGCCTGCTGCTGCGCAGCCTGGCCAAGTCCCAGGTCGCCGACGTCGGCTTCCAGCCGGAGCGTCTGGCGCTGCTCTCCTTCGATACCGACATGGTCCGCTATGAACCGGAGCGCGGGCTTCGCTTCTGGGAGGACGCGGTCGCGCGCGTGCGCACCATGCCGGGGGTGGTCGCGGCCGCGACGGCGTCGCCCAGCATTCCGTTCGAGCTGAACTTCAACAACCAGGAACTGCTGGTGGATTCGCGCACCTACGCCGAGGGGCAGCGCGGCGAGGTCATCGAGAACACCGCCGTGTCCGCGGGCTACCTCGAGACGCTCGGCCTGCGCCTCCTGGAGGGCCGTGACATTGCCGACAGCGACCGCCCCGACACACCGCTCGTCGCGCTGGTGAACGAGGCCATGGCGCGGCGCTACTGGAATGGCCAGAGCGCCGTGGGGCGAACGTTCACCGCCGCCCGCACCACGCGGACGTACCGCATCGTCGGCGTCGTCGCCAACCAGAAGTTCCATGGGGTGCTGGAGCAGCCGGTGCCGTACGTCTACTTCGCCGCGCCGCAGCGGCCGACCCGGTACAACTACCTGCTCGCGCGCACGGCTGGGGATCCCAACGAGGTGCTCGTCCGCATGCGGCGCGAGCTGCTGCAACTGGAGCCCGGTCTCGTCTTCATGGGCAATTCGACGATGGCGGACAACCTCGCGATGAGCCTGATGCCGGCGCGGGTCGGGGCGTGGCTGGCGACGGGGTTCGGGGCGCTCGGGACGCTGCTGGCGGCCATCGGGCTCTACGGGGTGATCGCGTTCTCGGTGGCGCGCCGCACGCGGGAGATCGGTGTCCGCATGGCCCTCGGCGCCCAGCCCTCGGGCGTGCTCGGCCTGGTGATGCGTCAGGGCTTCGGCCTGGCCGGCGTGGGCCTGGCTGTCGGCGCGATGCTGGCCGCGGTGGCAGCCTCTGCCTTATCGGGGCTGCTGTACGGCATCACGCCGTTCGATCCGCTGGCGTGGATGCTGGCCATCGTCACGCTCCTTGGCGCCGCCGCGCTGGCGAACCTCGTGCCCGCCCGCCGCGCGATGCGCGTGGATCCGATGACGGCACTTCGCACGGAGTAGGCCTCGCTGCGCTCGGTGGGCCTTCGCCAGGCCTCGCTTCGCTCGGTAGGCCTTCGGCAGGCCGCGCTCACGCGCGGTAGGCGCTCGCTTCCGCTCGCGTAGGGAAGAACTCGCTGAAAGCTTGCGGCCGAAGGCATCCCTACGGCGCGTAGCGCCGCCTACTGCAAGCCTACGGGCCGAAGGCCCGCCTGCGACGCGCAGCGCCGCCTGCTGGGACGACCTGCACTACACTGGCGCGAGTGCGATGAGGAGGCCTGCCGTGAAGAAGTCCATCCTGTTCCCGTCTCTCTGCGCCCTGACGATCGCCGCGGGCGCGTTGGGGGTGTCGGCGCAGATCGCCGAGCCGGTCGATCTCGAGGCCGTGCAGCGCATCAAGGAGGAGGGCCTGGAGCGATCGCAGGTGATGGACACCGCCTGGTGGCTCACGGAGGTGCACGGCCCCCGGCTCACCAACTCGCCCCAGATGCGCGCGGCGGCCGACTGGGCGGTGAAGCGGCTCTCGGAGTGGGGCCTCTCCAACGTCAAACAGGAGCCCTGGGGCCAGGAGTTCGGCCGGGGCTGGAGCAACGAACGCACGGTCGTGCACGTCCTGAAGCCGACGCCCTGGCCCGTGCTGGCCTACGCGCGTGCATGGACGCCGGGAACGAGTGGACCGGTGACCGCGGACGTGGTGCTCGCCCCGATGGCCACGGACGCGGACTTCGACAAGTACCGCGGCAAGCTCAAGGACCGGATCGTCCTGCTGCAGGACGCCCGCGAGGTGCAGCCCCTGTGGACAGCGCCGGCGCGCCGGTTCACCGGGCCGGAGCTCGAGGAGATGCGTGAGCAGCAGGTCGGGCCGTCTCGAGGTCCGGGGAACTTCGGCCAGGGACAGGCATTTGGCGCCAGGCGCAACGCGTTCCTTCTGGCGGAGGGCGTCCGCGCCGTGCTCGAGCCGGGCAATGGTCGCGGCGACAGCGGCAGCGTGCTGACGGGCGGGGGCGGTTCGCGCAACCCGAAGGATCCGCCCGTGCCGCCGCAACTGTCGGTGGCCACCGAGCACTACAACCGGCTCGTGCGGCTCGTGGCGCGCGGACAGACCGTCACGATGGAGGTGGACGTGCGCAACACGTTCCACGATGCCGAGCTCGGGATGTTCAACATCGTCGCGGAGATTCCCGGCACCGACAAGGCCGACGAGGTGGTGATGCTCGGCGCCCACTTCGATTCCTGGCACGCGGGCACCGGCGCCGTGGACAACGCCTCGGGGTCGGCGGTGATGATGGAGGCGCTGCGCATCCTCAAGCAGTCCGGCGTGCGGCTCCGCCGGACCGTCCGCCTGGGCCTCTGGACCGGCGAGGAGCAGGGCCTGATCGGTTCTCGCGCCTATGTGAAGAGTCACTTCGGCGACCCGGAGACCATGGCGCTGAAGCCGGAGCACGGGAAGCTGGCCGCCTACTTCAACATGGACAACGGCACGGGCGCGTATCGCGGGATCTACCTGCAGGGCAACGAAGCCGTGGCCCCGATCTTCCGCGCGTGGATGGCGCCGTTCGCCAACATCGGCATGATCGACCTGACGATCCGGAACACCGGCGGCACCGACCATCTGGCCTACCACGCCGTGGGGCTGCCCGGCTTCCAGTTCATCCAGGATCCCGTGCAGTACTCCAGCCGCACGCACCATTCCAACCTGGACGTCTACGATCAGCTGATCGCGGGCGACCTGATGAAGAACGCCGTGATCACGGCCGCGTTCGTGTACCACGCGGCGAATCGCGACCAGATGCTGCCGCGCCGCGCGCTCCCGAAGCCGACGAAGCCCGAGACGCCGACGACGCGGCCACGGTAATCGGGCCAGGGGTCCCGTGCTCACCCGCGTCCTGACTCCAGCGCACCAAGCCCTGCTCGGCGACGAGCGGGCGTGCCTGAACCGGCTGCAGCGGACGCTGGCCCGGCTCGACGTGGCGGCGGCGCAGCAGGAGGCGCTGGCCCGGTCCATCGGCCGCCTCGACGAGCTGTTCCTCCTCGTGGTCGCCGGCGAGTTCAACTCCGGCAAGAGCACGTTCATCAACGCCCTGCTCGGGCAGAAGATCCTGGAAGAGGGCGCAACGCCGACGACGCGGCGGGTGCAGATGCTCGTGTTCGGTCCCGAGCTCGCCCTGGTCTCGTCCGGCGGGGACATCGATGTCCTCCAGGCGCCGGTGGAGATGCTGCGCGAGATCCACATCGTCGATACGCCGGGCACCAACGCTATCTTCCGGGAGCACGAGGCCATCACCACGGATTTCGTCCCGCGCGCCGACTTCGTGCTGTTCGTCACCTCCGCCGATCGTCCGTTTACCGAGACCGAGCGCTCCTTCATGGACGCGATCCGGGAGTGGGGCAAGAAGATCCTGGTTGTCGTCAACAAGGCCGATGTCCTGGAGACGGCCGAGGACCTGACGACCGTCGAGCAGTTCGTGCGCCGGAATGCGGCGGCGCTGCTCGGTGTCGAGCCCGACGTGTTCACCCTGTCGGCGCGCGCCGCGCTTCGGGCGAGAGTCTCCGGCCAGCCGTCCGCAGGCGCGGCGTCGTTCGCGGTGCTCGAGCGCTACCTGGCCAGCACGCTCGATGCGCGCGAGCGCCTGCGCCTGAAGCTGCTGAACCCGCTCGGCGTCGGCCTTCGCGTGGCGGAGGCCGTGCTGGCCGACCAGGCTGCCCGGCGCGGGCTGCTCGACGAGGACCTGCGCGCCCTCGAGGACATCGATCGGCAGCAGGCGGCGTACCGCGACGACATGGGCCGGGAGTTTCGCCACCGCCTGTCGTCCGTGGACAACGTGCTGCACGAGTTCGAACGCCGCGGCGTGGCGTTCTTCGACGACACCCTGCGCCTGGGACGCGTCCTCGACCTGCTCAACAAGAGCCGCCTGAAGGACGAGTTCACCCGCGACGTCGTACAGGACATGCCCCGGCAGATCGAGCGCGAGGTCCACGACATCATCGACTGGATGGTCGCCAGCGATCTGCGGCAGTGGCAAGGCGTGATGGCCCGTATCGAGGCCCGCCGTGCGGCGCACGCGGACCGCATTGTCGGGGCCCTGGACCGCGGCTTCGAGTACGACCGCGCGCGACTGCTCGAGACGGTGGGGAAGGCCGCCGAGCGCACCGTGGTGGGGTACGACCAGACGCGCGAGGCCGAGGCCATGGCGGGCTCGGTGCGGGCGGCGGTGGCGGGCGCCGCGCTCGCCGAGGTCGGCGCCCTCGGCCTGGGTGCCGCGGTGACGGCGCTGGCGACCACGACGTTCGCCGACGTCACGGGCATCCTGGCCGCGGGCGCACTGGCCGTCGTCGGGCTGTTCGTCATCCCCGTGCGACGGCGGCAGGCCAAGGCCGCGATGCGCCAGCGGATCGAGTCCATGCGGCAGCAGCTGATGGCGTCGCTGACGAGCCAGTTCGATCGCGAGGTGGACCGCAGTGTCGGCCGCGTCCGCGACGCCGTGTCGCCCTATAGCCGTTTCGTGCGCACGGAGCACGAGCACCTGGCGAGCGCGGAGGCCGAACTGCAGGCCTCACGCGAGCAGCTGATGGGATTGCGGCATCGCGTGGAGGCCCTCGCCAGACAGCCGTAGACCTCCGGCAGGGGCTCGCCTAGGTTCCTGCGCCCCGTGGACGCTCCGGTCGCTATACTTACAGGGTTTTCCCTGGAGGTACCCACGTGAAGTCCACCCGTCTCCGGTCGGTCCTATCGGCCGCCCTGATTGCCGCCCTCGGCGCCGGCCTGGCAGCCCAGCAGATGCAGCCCACTCCGCCGCGAGGCAGCCAGGGCGAGGGCCCGTTCGACCGCATGGTCATCCGCGGCATCACGGTCATCGACGGCACCGGGGCGCAGCCCCGGGGCCCCATCGACCTCGTCGTGGAACAGAACCGCATCACCGAGGTGGCCAGCGTCGGCTTCCCGCAGGTGCCTGTCAACCAGCAGCGGCGCCCCGCCAAGGGGACGAAGGAAATCGACGGGACGGGCCTGTACCTGATGCCCGGCTTCGTGGACGCGCATGTGCACTGCGGCGGCGGTCAGGCGAACCTGCCCGACTACGTCTACAAGCTGTGGCTGATGCACGGGGTGACGACCGTGCGCGGCGTGCCGTGTGGATCGATGGACTGGGACCTCGCGCAGCGCGAGGCCTCGGCGAAGAACCAGATCGTGGCGCCCCGCATCTTCGCCTACCACCGCCCGTTCTCGGGTGAGGGCTGGGATCGCAGCAGGCCGCAGACCCCCGAGACCGCCCGTGAATGGGTGCGCTTCGCCGCCAAGAAGGGCATCGACGGCCTGAAGCTCGGCGCGCACGACCCCGAGATCATGGCCGCCCTGCTCGACGAGGCGAAGAAGCACAATCTCGGCTCGACGGCCCACCTCGACCAGATGGGCGTGGTGCGCATGACGGCGCGCGACGCCTCGCGCCTGGGCCTGGGCGCCATGACGCACTACTACGGGCTGTTCGAGAGCCTGCTGAAGGACAGCAGCATCCAGCAGTATCCCGTCACTCAGAACTACAACGACGAGCAGCACCGGTTCGGCCAGGTCGCCCGCCTGTGGGACAAGATTCACCCGCGCGGCAGCGAGCCGTGGAACGCGCTCATCAAGGAGTGGGTGGACCGCAAGTTCATCATCGACCCGACGATGACGATTTACTCGGCCGGCCGGGACGTGATGCGCATGCGCAACGCCGACTGGCACGAGAAGTACACCATCCCGTCGCTCTGGGAGTTCTTCCAGCCGAACCGCAACGCGCACGGCGCCTACTGGTTCGACTGGACGACCGAGGACGAGGTGGCGTGGAAGAAGTTCTACCAGGTGTGGATGAGCTTCATCAACGACTACAAGAACGCCGGCGGCCGTGTGACCACGGGCTCGGATTCGGGCTTCATCTACCAGACCTACGGCTTCGGCTACATCCTCGAGTTCGAGATGCTGCAGGAGGCCGGGTTCCACCCGCTGGAGGTGATTCGCTCGGCCACCCTGTACGGGGCGGAGGCCATGCACGAGCCCAAGGGAAAGCCCATCGAGTTCGGCATCATCCGCCCGGGACTCCTCGCCGACATGGTCATCGTCGATCAGAACCCGCTGCAGAATTTCAAGACGCTCTACGCCACGGGGGCTGTGAAGCTGAACGACCAGACCGCACGTGCCGAGCGCGTCGGCGGCGTCAAGTTCACCATCAAGGACGGCATCGTCTACGACGCGAAGAAGCTGGCCGCCGACGTGGCAAGCATGGTCGAGGCCGCGAAGCGGAAGCCCGCGACGACCACAGCGAACCCGCGGCAGTAGATCCCCGTATCTACTGTTCGGTACCCCGAGTCTCCGGAGGGCGGCCGCTGGCCGCCTTCCGCTTTTGCCGATCGTGCACATCATGCGTACTCTCCTGAAAGGCCTGGCAGTCCTCGTCACACTGGTCCTTGTCGTCGCAGGCGGCGGCCTGGCCTATCTCTTCGCGAACTACCCCAGCGTCCCGCCTGCCTCCACGGTTACGCTGCCGAATTCGACCGATGCGATTGCGCGCGGCCAGTACCTCGCCGAGCACGTGGCCGTGTGCGTGGACTGCCACTCGGAGCGCGACTGGTCGAGGTTCGCGGGGCCGATCCGGCCGGGCACCTACGGGAAGGGCGGCGAGAAGTTCACGCGCGAGACCGACGGGATCCCCGGCACGATCCACGTGCCCAACATCACGCCTGCGGCCATCGGGTCCTGGACGGACGGAGAGTTGCTGCACGCGGTCACCACCGGTGTGTCACGTGACGGGCGCGCGATGTTCCCGATCATGCCGTATCCCAACTACGGTCGCAGCGCCGAGGACGACGTCACGTCCATCCTGGCCTACATCAGGACCCTGCCTCCGATCGCCAACAGCGTCCCGCCCCGAACGCTCGAGATGCCGATGAACCTCATCGTACGGACCATTCCGCAGCCAGCCTCGTTCGCTCCCAGACCTGCGCCCGCCGATCGGCAGACATACGGCGAGTACCTGACACGGCTCGCGAGCTGCAATGAGTGCCATACGCCCATCGACGGTCAGGGACAGCCCCTCCCGGGGATGGCGTTTGCCGGCGGCATGGAGTTCCGCAGTCCGGCCACGGGTTACCGGATGCGCACGGCGAACATCACGCCGGACGCCGACACCGGCATCGGCCAGTGGACCGAGGAGCAATTCGTCAACAAGTTCAAGGGTTTCGAGGCGCCCGACGAGCGCGTGCTCACCGACGAGGAGCAGCGGCAGAACACCGCCATGCCGTGGAAGCAGTACGCCGGCATGACCCGCGAGGACCTCGGCGCCATCTACGCCTTTCTGCGCACACTGAAGCCGGTGACGAACCGGGTCAACAAGTTCCCGGACGCGGGCACGGCGACGCGTTGACCGGCCGACAGGGTTGAGGCCCCGCCGCCTCCTGCGGAGGGTGGTACCATGGGAGCCGTGTCGAGCGTTCGCCCTTTCGATCTCGTCATCCGCAACGGCACGCTCGTGGGCGCCGGCCGGCAGTTCCGGTCCACGGTGGCCGTGCGGGAAGGCCTCATCGAGGGCTTCTACGGAGACGACGACGCGCTGCCCACGGAGCGGGAGATCGACGCGCGGGGCCTGCACGTGCTGCCGGGGGTCATCGATCCGCACGTGCACACACGGTATCCCGGCGTCGACGAGCGCGAGACCTTCGAATCCGGCACGGCGGCCGCTGCGGCAGGCGGCGTCACGACGCTGTTCGAGATGCCCATCTCGAAGGTTCCGACGAACTCGGCCGCCAATCTGCAGCAGCGCGTGGCGCTGATGGCGCCGCAGGCCCACATCGACTATGCGCTCTACGGAGGGGCCGGCCGTGACAACATCGAGACCATCGTCGAGCAGGCCGAGTCGGGCGCGATTGCGTTCAAGACCTTCCTGCAGCCGCCACCTGCGGGCCGGGAAGAGGAGTTCCGCGGCCTGTGGTGCCGGCACGACGAGGTGCGGTCCGTCATGGACGCCGTGCGTCTCACCGGGCTCCGTCACTGCTTCCACTGCGAGGAGCCGGGCATGTACGAGCCGCTTCGCGCACGGCTGGAAGGCCTCGGCCAGACGCGCGGCCGGGCCCATGCGGAATCGAGGCCCGAGAGCTGCGAGGACGCGTCCGTCGCGGTCGTGCTCGGGCAGGCCACCGACCGTCCGCTCCCGATCGGGATCGTCCACTGTTCGAGCCTCCGGTCGGCCCACCTGGCCTTCGACGCCAGGCGGCGCGGCCTGAACGTCACCGTCGAGGTCTGCGCGCCGTACCTGTTCTTCACCGACGACGCCCTCGACCGGCTGGGGCCCTATGCGAAGTGCAATCCGCCGCTGCGCCGGCACGAGACCCGTGAGGCCCTGTGGCGGGGCATCGGCTCCGGCCTCGTCGAGTACCTCGGCACGGACCATTCACCGTTCACCCGCGAGGACAAGGAGCGCTTCGGCGACGACATCTTCAAGGCCCCGCCCGGCATTGCCGGGCTCGACATCTACGTCCCGTTGCTGCTCACCGGCGTGCACGAGCGCAAGATGACGCTGACCCAGATGGTGGCGGTGTCGGCCGAGAACCCCGCCTACGTGTACCACCTGCCGAACAAGGGGCGGATGGTGGTGGGTACCGACGCGGACTTCACGATTGTGGACATGAAGAAGCGCTGGCGCTTCGATGCCAGCAAGGCCTTTACGCGGTCCCGGGAGAACATGAAACTCTGGGACGGCTTTGCCCTCACCGGCGCCGTGCACGCCACCGTTGTTCGCGGGGTGCCGGTGTACCGGGAAGGCGAGATCGTCGGCCAGCCGGGACACGGCCGCTTCCAGCGGCCCGACCCGGCGCTCGGGGGAGGCCGACCCATCGAAGGCTCGCTGTGGGGCGTGAGCCCACATTCATAGATCGAGTCCGTGACCATGATCGCATCGGTGTTCAACATCACGCCCACGCCGTTCCACGACGACGGGGCCCTGGATCTGGAAAGCCTGCGCCGCCTCACGGTGTTCACGCGCGACAAGGGCGTGAACGGCATGACCATCCTCGGAGTGCTCGGCGAAGCGGACAAGCTCACCGAGGCCGAGCGCGACAAGGTGATCGCCACCACCATCGAGGCCGCGGGACCGGACTTTCCCATCTGCGTGGGCACCACCCACGCGGGCACGGACGGGTGCATTGCCTACAGCCAGCGCGCCCAGGAGCTGGGCGCGACGGCCGTGATGGTGGCGCCGCCGCGGATGGCGCGGCCCAACGACGCCGCGCTCGAGCGGCACTACCGCGCGGTCGCGGATGTCATCGACATCCCCGTCGTGGTGCAGGACTTCCCGCCGTCGGTGGGCGGGCTGCTGATGAGCGTGGACGTCATCGCCCGCATCGGCGCGGCCTCGCCGAAGCTGCGCTTCCTGAAGCTGGAGGACGAGCCCTCGCCGATGAAGGTGAGCCAGGTCCGGGCGGCGAATCCGGACATCGTCGTCCTGGGCGGCCTGGGCGGCATGATGTTCCTCGAGGAACTGCGGCACGGCGCGCACGGCACGATGACGGGCTTCGCCTATCCGGAGATCCTCGTGGACATCTTCACGCGCTTCACGTCGGGCGACGTGGACGGGGCGACCGCCGTCTTCTACAAGTACCTGCCGCTCATCCGGTTCGAGAACCAGCCGCGCATCAACCTCGCGATCAGGAAACACATCTACCACCGCCGCGGCGCGATTGCGTCGCCCCGCGCGCGGGCTCCCTACGCGCCAGTGGATGCGGAGACCCTGGCGGACCTCGATGACATCCTCCGGAGACTGGACCTGCACTGATGGATCTCGGACTGAAAGGCAAGCGTGCGCTCGTCCTCGCGGCGAGCCGGGGACTGGGATACGCCTGCGCCCGCGGGCTGGCGCAGGAGGGCTGCCATCTCGTGATCTGCAGCCGAGACGAGGCCCGCATCCAGGCGGCGGGGGCGCAGATCCGCAAGGACACCGGTGCGCGGGTCGAGGCGCTGGCGGCGGACGTCAGCAACGCCGCGGAAGCGGAGCGGCTCGTCGGCGCGGCCGTGTCCGCGTACGGCGGCCTCGAGGTCCTGGTTCACAATGCCGGCGGACCACCGGCCGGCGGCTTCTCCGCGGTCAACGAAGCGCAGTGGACGCAGGCCTTCGACCAGAACATGATGAGCTTCGTCCGCATCGTCAACGCGGCGGTGCCGGAGATGAAGAAGGCGGGCTACGGGCGCGTGCTGTCGATCGCCTCCTCGTCCATCAAGCAGCCCATCCCGAACCTGGTGCTCTCGAACGCGTTCCGCGCCGGAGTCTGGGGGATTGCCAAGACGCTGTCGCAGGAACTTGGCCCGCAGGGGATTCTCGTCAACCTGATCGCGCCCGGGCGCATTTCCACCGAGCGCATCGCGGAGCTGGACCAGGCAAACGCCACGCGCACCGGCAAGGCCATCGAAGATGTGCGCAAGGCCTCGGTCGCCTCCATTCCGCTCGGCCGCCTCGGCGACCCCGAGGAGTTCGCGAACCTCGTCGTGTTCCTTGCCTCCGCACGGGCGAGCTACATCTCGGGACAGGGGATCTTCGTGGACGGCGCCGCGGGCACAGCGCTGTAAGGTCACGGTTCAGCGTTCACGGTCACCACCCAGGTGCGGGGCTCGGAGGGCACACCTGGCTAGCCCGCTCGGGAGGGCGTGCCCGTGCTGATCAGATCCTGCGGCCCACGGGCGCGTTCGGGTCGCCGGCCAGCGCTGACAGGGGCCGTGCTGCCGTGACGTGGATGTGGCCGCGCCGGAGCTGCACGTGACCGGCCCGCTCCCAGTGCTCCAGGATGCGGCTGACGGCCTCCCGCGCGCAGGCCAGCTCGTACGCGAGTTGCTCGTGCGTCACGTAGACGCCGGATCCGCCATGTGCCCGGCGGAGCAGGAGGGTGGCCAGACGGGATTCCAGGGTCTCGAGCGCCACCTCACCAACGAGCTCGAGCGCCGCCGCGAGGCGTGCCTCGAACGTCCCGAACAGGGCATCACGCAGGTGGGGCTCGTCGTTCACCAGTCCTCGAAACAGATCCGCCGGTATCGTCAGGCCCGTGGCCTCCGCTACCACGGCCGCCTCCGCGCGAAACGGCCGCCCGGTCAGCACCGCCAGCACCTCGAGGACGCACAACTCGCCGGGCTCCACCGTGTAGAGCGTGATGGCCCGCCCGGACGGGCGTCTCTTGGTCACGCGCACCAGACCTTCGGCCAGCAGCGTCACCGAACCGCATGCATCCCCTTCCAACAGGAGCACGGAAGGCGCCACGCGTACCGGCCGGCCGCCGTGGGTGAGCCGCTCCCGGCCGCCCGCCGAAAGCCGTAACAGCCATTCGTATTTCGTAAGCGTGTCGATTGCCGTCGTGCTCCTCGTCATGCGCTGCCGACCCGTTGTGTGACCCGCATCACGGACGACCGATGTCGTGTGTCGCATGCTGAGCGTGCCCCACCGGGTCGAGCCGCCCCGCGCTGGCGACTTGCCCACATCGGAGGTGTCGTCATGTCGCGTCGTGTCGTCCTGTTCCTGGCGCCAGCACTCCTGCTGGCCGCGCTCACTAGCACATCCGTGGTGGCGCAGTCCTCCGCGCCCACCTACGCACTGCAATTCCTGGGCCCAGGCTCCCCGTCGGCCATCAACAACACCGGCACGGTCGTCGGCGCCCTGGTCGTCAACACGCAGTACTACCGGCCACTGGTGAGTCTGGGCGGGGCCCCATGGGCACCCCTCCCGATGCCCGCCGGCGCCGACAGCGTCTTTCCCACCGACGTCAACGACGAGGGCGTCATCGTTGGTGTCGCCTATACGGCCTGGAACGCGGAGGCCGTTCGGTGGCGGCTCGCCGGAGGCCGCTACGTCGTCGAGAAGCTGCCGAAGCTGCCCGGCGACACCTCCTCGTACGCCACCGCCATCAACAACCTCGGACAGGTGGTTGGCGCCCGCCGGACAATGGGCTATGTGCCGGCGGCCACCAGCGGCTGGCTCTACAGCGACGCGGGCGGCGTGGTGGATCTGGCGGCCGAGTACGGCTGGTGGGTGTGGCCCTCGGACATCAACGACGCCGGGCAGATGATCGGCGGCGTGGAGCGGCTCGATCTCACCACCGGCGTGCTCGATGTCATCGGTGCCGGCCCCACCAACTACAACGCCGTGAGCGGCGTGGCGATCAACACGGCCGGGCGGGTCGCCGGCGCGGCGTCCCTGCGGTCCACCTCGCTCAACATCGTGTCTGCCTTCCGTTACACACCCGGCGCGGGATGGCTCTTCCTCGCCGGATCCAGCCGATACACGGTCGTCTCCAGTATCAACGCGCGTGGTGACGTGGGCTACGGCGAACTGGGTGCCGGTGTCTACTTCGACGGGCTCGGCACCTTCGCCGTATGGAGCCTGCTTGGAGCGGACGTGACCGGTGCGGGATGGACCGTGACGGGCAGCGGCGTCGAGATCAACGACGACCGTCTGATCGCGACCGTTGGGCGCAACGCCATGACCGGCGAGTCCGGCGGCGTGCTGCTGACGCCGGCGGGCACGCTGCAGCCGCCGGCCCCTCCGGTGCTGAGCGCGGTCGCCCATCCGGCCACGCCCGACACGCCCTGGGACGCCATCTCGCTGACGTGGTCTGCGTCGGCCGGGGCCGGCAGCTATGCCGTGGAGCGGAAGGGGCCGACCGACGCGGACTTCCTCACCCTGGCAGCCAGCACGATCCAGACGAAGTACGACGACACCGCCCTGCAGCCGCAGACCCGGTACACCTACCGGGTGTTCGCGATCGGCCCGGGCGGCCGCAGCCTGCCGTCGAACGAGGTCTCCGTGGTCGCACCAGGCGGCGACGCCGTGGCGCCAGTGGTCACCATCGTGTCGCCCGTCTTCAACGCCCGAGTGTCGGGCATCGTCCGCGTGCTGGCGACGGCCACCGACAACATCGGGGTCGTCCGGATGGACATCAGGACGAGCCAGGGTGTCGTCCTCAAGACCGTGGACGCGGCATCGCTGACCTACGACTGGAATACCGCCGGCCTGAAGAGGAACTCCACGCAGTCCCTCGTCGTCCGGGCGTATGACGCCGCGGGGAACACCGGGTCGGCGAAGGTGGTGGTCCGGGTCGCGAGGTGAGGGCTGGGGACTTGAGGTCTTGGGGCCCGGCGCGGCGGAGCGCCCTCTCGTGAGCGAAGGCGGGCGCATGTTCGGTACAATGCCGGCGTGCGCCTGGTACCCGTGGCTCTCGTCCTCGTGCTGGCGATGGGCCTGGCTGTCGACGGCCAGGAGCCCAAGACGCGGCCGAGCTTCGACGCATGGCTCGAGACGACCCGACAGGAAGCGCTGACTCGCGGCATCAGTGAGGCGACCGTGATGCGGGCGTTCGACGGCCTCGAGCCGCTGCCCGTCGTGGTCGAGCGCGACCGCACGCAGGCGGAGGCGGTGCAGACGGTCGATGAGTACGTCAGGCGACGGCTCACGCCCGCGTTCGTGCGCACGGCGAATCAGAAGGCCACGGCCGAGAAGGCCACGCTGGGGAAGGTGGGCGCTCGCTACGGCGTGCAGCCGCGCTTTCTGGTGGCTGTCTGGGGTCTCGAGTCGAACTTCGGCCGCTTCAGCGGCGTGCGCCCGGTGGTGCAGGCGCTGGCCACGCTCGCCTGGGAAGGCCGCCGCGGCGCGTTCTTCACCGACGAGTTGATGCACGCCCTCCGCATCGTCGATCGCGGCGACATCGACCTGGCGGTGATGAAGGGATCCTGGGCCGGGGCGATGGGGCAGACGCAGTTCATGCCCTCGAGCTACCTCGAGCACGCCGAGGACTTCGACGGTGACGGACATCGCGACATCTGGCGATCGACGCCGGATGTCCTCGCCTCGATTGCGAACTACCTCAAGGCGTACGGCTGGAACGCCGGCGAGACGTGGGGCCGGGAGGTGCGCCTGCCGGCCGGGAAGGCCGACGCCATCGTGGAGCAGGTGGGGCTCCGCGCCACCGGGTGCCGGGCCGAGCGCGAGATGACCGCACGGCGGCCGGTGAAGGTCTGGCAGACGCTGGGCGTCCGGGCCACGGACGGCAGGGCCTTGCCGAAGGTCGATCGGGACGCGTCGCTGTACCGAGCGGGCAAAAAGGCCTACCTCGTGTACGGCAACTACGAGGCGCTCCTCGGCTACAACTGCGCGCATGCCTACGCGCTGGCCGTGAGCCAGTTGGCCGATCGAATCCGCCGCTAGGGAAACTCTGCACAAGTGGTTGGGCGTGAGCGATACTGCTGCCGCCGAGTGCCGCTGCGTGCGGAGGAGGGTGCATGAGCCAGCAGACGACCTTTGCCGGATTGGCCTGGAAGGACAAGGG